>Ga0256840_1000700_pt1 | contig 33614 bp, 31 predicted proteins | sample 355202metaG_FD_185969 | JGI IMG/M metagenome (GOLD analysis project Ga0256840, IMG submission 185969) | Hydrothermal vent microbial communities from Mid Atlantic Ridge, Atlantic Ocean - 355-202 | ecosystem: Environmental > Aquatic > Marine > Hydrothermal vents | place: Atlantic Ocean: Mid...
CAAGAGTTACCAACTTAAAAGGGTGATTTTTAATTTTACTAGCGTTTCTACTTGTTCCATAAACTACAAACCCTTTATGACTTAAATATTCTCCAACAGATTTACCAATTCCTGAAGAACCTCCTGTAATTAAAACTACTTTAGACATAAATTAAATTGGTTATTAGGCTGTAAAGTTATAAAGTTAAATTAAAGTTGAACGCTAAAAGCTAAAAATAGTGCACAAAAAAAGGCAAGCTACCTACATCACACTGCTACAACCTAATACCCTTGCTGCGTTCCCGCCCTGGGGGATTCAAAGGGAGCTAGTTGTGTAGGACTTGCCAGCTGCAAATTTACAATCAATTTTTAGCATAAGCAATGATTTTTTTATAATTTTATGTAACATTTTTAATTAACTGTTTACTAATAAATTACTTAAAACAATTTATTAATATTAACAATTAGCATGATATACTAGACGGTATTTAGTATATTTGTTAAACTAAAACTTAAACTTTTAATATGGAAAACCAACCAACTACACCAAAACAAATAATGCTAAACTATGGTTTAGTATTAGGACTTACTAGTATTTTAATTAACGTAGTTATTTTTGCCATTGGAAAAACTTACGACCCTCACTGGTCAGTAGGAGTTCTTGGATTTATTATTATGATAGTAATTCTAGTCTTAGGAATTAAAAAGGTAAAAGAAATTAATGGTGGTTACTTAAGCTTAGGTGAAGCTTTAAAAACAGGACTAGGAATTGCCTTAATCTCAGCATTCATTAGTGTTATTTATACGCTAATTTTTACAAATTATATTGAACCAGAATATTTTACAAGGATGGCTGAAGTTCAACAACAAAAAATGTTAGAAACCTATCCCAATTTTACCGATGAACAACTAGAAGCTTCAATGGCTATGGCACAGAAAATGTCAGGACCATTTGTAACTTCTGCAATGACAATTATTGGCAGTTTATTTTTTGGTTTTATAATTGCTTTAATAGGAGGGTTAATTATGAAAAAATCAAATGAAGAAATTGATAGTATTTAATAAAACAGAACATTAAATGGATATATCAGTAGTTATTCCACTATTGAACGAAGAAGAATCTTTAAATGAATTATATGATTGGATTACAAAAGTTATGCAATCCAACCATTATTCTTATGAAATCCTTTTTATAGACGATGGTAGCACCGATAATTCTTGGAAAGTAATCGAAAAATTATCAGAAAAAGATAACAATGTAAAAGGAATTCGTTTTCAAAAAAACTATGGAAAATCTCAAGCTTTAAACGCCGGATTCAAAAAAGTAGCTGGTGATGTTATTATAACAATGGATGCTGACTTACAGGATAGTCCAGATGAAATCCCAGAATTATACAACCTCATAAAAAAAGAAAACTTCGATTTAATTTCTGGCTGGAAAAAAAAGCGATACGATTCTAAAATTCGCAAAAATTTACCTTCAAAATTATTCAATGCAGCCGCACGTAAAACTTCTGGATTAAAACTACACGATTTCAATTGCGGATTGAAGGCTTATAAAAATGAAGTTGTAAAAAATATTGATGTTAATGGCGAAATGCATCGGTATATTCCTGTTTTAGCAAAAAATGCAGGATTTGTAAATATTGGTGAAAAAGTGGTAGCGCATCAAGCTAGAAAATACGGTATCACAAAATTTGGAATAGACAGATTTATCAATGGTTTCTTAGATTTAATTACTATTTGGTTTTTATCTAAATTTGGGAAAAGACCTATGCACTTATTTGGACTATTGGGAACTATAATGTTTATTATAGGTTGTACTTTTGCATTTTATTTGGGAATTGACAAACTATTTTTAAACCCCTCAGGGAGATTAATTACACAACGACCTCAGTTTTATATGGCTCTGGTAACTATGATTATTGGAACTCAATTCTTTCTAGCAGGATTTTTAGGTGAAATTATTTTACGAACCAAAACCGATACCAAACGTTACTATATTTCAAGTAAAATTAATTGCTAACAAATTTCTATAAAATTACTATTTAATAGTATTTTTGCATTAAAATTAATTTAAAGATTATGAGCGCAATTTTAGAAAAAGCCAAACTTTGGCTATCTGACACTTTTGATGCCACTACACAACAAGAAATTCAAGAACTTATTACTAATAATCCCGAAAAATTAACAGAACGTTTTTATAAAAACTTAGAATTTGGCACTGGTGGAATGAGAGGCATTATGGGAGCTGGAACAAACCGAATTAATAAATACACTTTAGGAAAAGCTACGCAAGGTTTAGCAAATTATTTAAAACAATCTTTCCCTAATAAACCATTGAAAGTGGCAATTGCTTTTGATTGTCGTCATAACAGCCAATCATTTGCGAAAATTGTAGCAAATGTGCTATCTGCCAATAATATACATGTTTATTTGTTTGAGGATATGCGACCAACTCCAGAACTTTCGTTTACTGTTAGACATTTAGGTTGTGATGCTGGCATTGTATTAACAGCATCTCACAATCCGCCAGAATATAACGGATATAAAGTTTATTGGAATGATGGTGGACAAATTATTCCTCCTGATGATGCCAATATTATTAACGAAGTTAATAGCTTAGATTTTTCTGAAATTAATTTTAATGCCAATGAAAACCTAATTGAATATGTAGGTGAAAATATAGATAAAGCTTTTATAACTGGCTCGATAAAAAATGGAACTTTCGATGTAAAAGAGCGAGAAAAGCTAAAAATTGTTTTTACCTCATTACACGGAACATCTATTAAAATAATACCAGATACATTGGCAAAAGCAGGTTATACAGATGTTAATATTGTTGAAGAACAACGAGAACCAAATGGAGATTTCCCAACCGTTAAATCTCCAAACCCTGAAGAACCTGCTGCTTTAAAAATGGCTACAGATTTAGCTGAAAAAATAAATGCCGATATTGTAATTGGAACCGACCCTGATAGCGATAGAATAGGAATTGCAGTTAGAAATTTGGATGGTAATATGATTCTTCTAAACGGTAATCAAACAATGAGTGTAATGACAGATTTTTTAATTAAAAATTGGCAAAAACAAGGGCTGTTAAATGGAAAACAATTTGTAGGTACAACCATAGTGTCAACTAATTTAGTCAATAAAATAGCCGAAAGTTATGGAGTTGAAACCAAGGTTGGTTTAACAGGATTTAAATGGATTGCTAAAATGATACGCGATGCAGAAGGTAAACAAGATTTTATAGGTGGAGGAGAAGAAAGTTTTGGTTATATGGTTGGCGATTTTGTACGTGATAAAGATGCTGTAACCGCTACTTTATTAGCTTGTGAAATTGCTGCAAATGCAAAAACAAATAGAAGTTCATTTTACGAAGAATTACTTAAATTATATGTTAAACATAATTTTTACAAAGAACATTTAATTGCTATTGTGAAAAAAGGAATGGATGGCGCTGAAATTATTAGTAAAATGATGGTTGAATTACGTAAAAATCCTTTAAAAGAAATTGACGGTTCAAAAGTAACGTATTTATATGATTATCAAGCTTCAAGTAAAACCAATTTACAAACGGGTAAAGTTGAGCCTATTAATGTTGAAAAATCTAATGTTTTAATTTATCATACTGAAGATGGTACAAAAGTTGCTGCACGACCAAGCGGAACAGAACCAAAAATAAAATTCTATTTTAGCGTAAACTTACCTTTAGACACTATTGAAAATTCTAAAGCGATTGAAGCCAAATTGGATGCTAAAATTCAACGAATTATTAAAGAAATGAAATTAGCTTAATGAATTATTTTAAGAAAATTATAAAATACGCTAAACCGTATACAAAATTTGCCTGGCTTAATATCTTGTTCAATATTTTATATGCTGTATTTAATGTTTTAACCATTGTTGCTTTTATACCTGTATTAAATATTTTATTCAAACAGGAAAGTAAAATTGAAGCAGTCCCTGTTTACAAAGGAATTTTCTCTTTAGGGAAATATGCACAGGACAGTTTCTACTATTTTATTTCTCAAAAAATTGAAAATGAAGGTGTTATAAACACCTTAGTATTTGTATGTGTCTTAACTTTATTTTTATTTTTCTTTAAAAACTTTTTTAGATATTTAGCCTCATTTGCGCTATCATTTTTACGAAATGGGGTAGTTAAAGATTTACGTGATAGCATTTATCAAAAAATTATTGAATTACCTATCGCCTATTTTTCAGAAAAAAAGAAAGGTGATATTATTGCCCGTATGACTTCAGATGTGCAAGAAATTGAAAATTCATTTTTAACTTCGCTAGAATCTGTGGTTCGAGAACCTTTAACCATTTTAATTTCATTAATAATTATGCTGGTTATAAGTACAAAACTAACCTTATTTGTATTTATTTTATTACCTATTTCAGGCTTTATAATTTCTTCTATCAGCAAGAAATTAAAGGCACAATCGTTAAAAGCACAACAAGAAACTGGTAATTTTTTATCGTTTATTGAAGAAACTTTAACAGGTTTAAGAGTAATTAAAGGATTTAATGCTGAAGATAAAATAAAGGCTAAATTTAAGAATTCAACCAACAATTTTAGACTTTTAATGAATAGTGTATTACAGCGTAAAACACTAGCTTCACCAATGAGTGAATTTTTAGGTTCAGCCACTATTATTTCAATATTATGGTATGGTGGAAAATTAGTTTTAGGAGACCACAGCACTCTACGCCCTGAACAATTTTTAACTTATATTGGGTTGTTTTATTTAATTTTAAATCCTGTAAAAGCCTTAACCACATCTTTTTACAACATACAAAAAGGAAATGCTTCTGCTGAACGTATTTTAGACATTTTAGAAACTAAAAATACTATTGTTGACAAACCAAACGCCATTAATAAAAAATCTTTTGACAAAAGTATATCATTTGAAAATATTTATTTTAAATATAAAGATGAATATGTTCTAAATAACTTTTCATTAGAACTAAAAAAAGGGCAAACGGTTGCATTGGTTGGACAATCAGGGAGTGGAAAATCTACTCTAGCAAATTTAATTACACGCTTTTACGATGTTAGCAAAGGAGTTATTAAAATTGATGGAATTGATATTAAAGATATTTCTCAAAAATCATTAAGAGGATTGATGGGGATTGTTACTCAAGATTCTATTTTATTTAATGATACTGTTAAAAATAACATTAGTTTAGGCGTTGAATCTGCTACTGATGCTCAAGTAATTGAAGCAGCCAAAATTGCAAATGCACATGAATTCATTAAGGATTTGCCTAAGCAATATGAAACTAATATTGGAGATAGTGGCAATACGCTTTCTGGCGGACAAAAACAACGATTGAGCATTGCCAGAGCAGTACTTAAAAATCCACCTATTATGGTTTTAGATGAAGCAACCTCTGCTTTAGATACTGAAAGTGAACAATTGGTACAAAAGGCACTCGAAAAAATGATGGAAAACAGAACATCGTTAGTAATTGCTCACCGTTTATCAACCATTCAAAAAGCAAATTTAATTGTAGTGATGAAAAAAGGTGCAATTGTTGAGCAAGGTAAACACAGCGAATTATTAGCAAAGAAAGGTGAATACTTTAAGTTAGTTACCATGCAATCACTTTAATTAATTTAAAAAACAATAATTGCAAATATTAAAATGTTACACTGAGCTCATCGAAGTTTTTTTTTAGAATCTAAATTACGTAAACAATGAACTTATCAATTTATTTGTAGTTCCTCTTATGAGATTACCTTAGTTTTCTATTAAAAACTTCACAGTAACGAATTCTAAAATTATTAATTGTTAATTGTTTTAAGTCCTAATTTTTTAGCTTTTTTAAGCATAAAGGTATAAGCTTCATCATAATTATTTGCTATTTCACCTTCTAAAATAGCCTCTTTAATAGCATCTTTAATCTGCCCTATTTCTCTACAAGGCTTTAAATTAAAAGTGTTCATAATTAATTCGCCTGAAATTGGCGGTTGGAAATTACGAATATGATCACGCTCTTCAACTTCTTTAATTTTTTGACGAACGATTTTAAAATTACGATGGTATTTTTTAAACCGTGAAGGATTTTTAGTGGTAATATCAGCCTCACACAAGGTCATTAAACTTTCAATATCATCACCTGTATCAAATACTAATCTTCTGACTGCCGAATCGGTTACATCAGTAGCTAACACAATAGGTCTAGAACTTAAAAAAACCATTTTTTGAACAAATTTCATTTTTTCATTCAAGGGCATTTTTAAACGTTTAAATAATTTATACACCATTTTTGCCCCAACAAATTCATGTCCGTGAAAAGTCCACCCAATTGTTTTATGAAATTTTTTAGTTGGTGCTTTTCCAATATCATGTAATAAGGCAGCCCAACGCAACCACAAATCGTTTGTGTTTTTTGAAATATTATCAACAACTTCTAAGGTGTGATAAAAATTATCTTTGTGTTTTTGTCCTTCAACTTCATCTACACCTTGTAAATTTGTTAATTCAGGTAAAAAACGCTCTAATAATTTGGTTTTATGCAATAATAAAAGACCTACAGAAGGGACTTTAGATAACATTATTTTATTGAATTCATCTATAATGCGTTCACGGGTTATAATATCAATTCGTTCAGCATTGCTAGTAATTGCATTGAGTGACTCTTCTTCAATAATAAAATTTAATTGAGATGCAAACCGTATTGCACGCATCATTCGTAAAGGATCATCAGAATAAGTAATATCAGGATTTAAAGGTGTTTTAATAATCTTTGCTTCTAAATCATTCATCCCATTAAAAGGATCTAATAATTTTCCGAAATCCGTTTTATTTAAACTAAAAGCCAATGTATTAATAGTAAAATCTCTCCTGTTTTGATCATCTTCTAATGTACCTATTTCAATTGTTGGATTTCTACTATTTTCAGTATATGATTCTTTTCGAGCTCCTACAAATTCAATTTCTATGTCTTCAAAACGCAACATAGCTGTTCCGTATGTTTTAAAAACTTGAACTTTCGGATTATTAAGTACTAATTTTGCAACCTCTTTGGCCAATTCAATTCCACTTCCAACTGCCACAATATCAATATCTTTTGGCGTTCCTCTTTTTAAAAAATAATCACGTACAAATCCCCCAATTACATAGGCTTCTATGTTTAAATTAGCTGATGCTTTTGAAATATATTCAAATATTGGATGTCTTAAAGCATCTATATAACTATTATTTGATGTCATAAATTAATTTGAGTTAATTAATCTTATCAATTAAAAAGGTTTTGTAATTTATACTTTTATCATTCCTGTGAAGATAGAAACCTACCCTATTACTTCTTATGGATTCCTGCCTTCGCAGGAATGACACGTACTAAAATAAAAACACGATAATTAATCACGAAGCACTATCAATTCTCCATTATCTCCTATTTTTAAAATAGTAGAAGATTTCTCATTTATTTCTTCGCGCTGCAAATCTACAATATAGTCAACGCTATCCAAAATTGAAGTCTCAATTTCTTTAAAACTTTTAGGTGTTGGATTATTACTAATATTGGCAGAGGTTGAAACTATTGGTTTCTCAAACTTCGTTATTAATTGTTTACAAAAATCATTTCGTACAATTCTAATGGCAACCGTATTGTCTTTTGCTACTACATTTTTAGCCAAACCACTTGGATTATTGTAAATAATAGTTGTTGGTTTAGATATTCTTTGGATATAATTAAAAACAGGTTTTGATATTTTTGGAATGTATTTTTGAAGCATTTCTAATCCATCAACCAAAATAATTAAACTTTTACTTTCTGAGCGCTTTTTAATTTTAAAAATTTTCTCAACGGCTTCTTCTGAAGTTGCATCGCAACCAATTCCCCATACTGTATCTGTTGGGTATAAGATTATGTTAAACTTTTTTAACTCATCAACCGTTTTAGATACTTCTATTTTTAGTACCATAATTATTTAAAAAATTAACTTGTTAATTGTTAATACGCTTTTTTACTACTACAGCATATTGCATAAAAAAAATGTCCAATTGAGAACCTAATAAACAAATATTAACCAATAAAGCTATTGGAAAGTATAAAAAAGATTTTGTAATATTAATTCCTTTAATTTTTTTAACAGAATATCCACATTTATCAAACATAGCAAGTATACTTTTTTTTGTAAAAAAACGAAAATGAGTAGCATCCAAAATTCCTGAAGTTGTATACTCCCAATTTTTATTAACAAGTAGGTTAACCAGATTTTTTGAATATCTAACATTTGGAATAGATGCAATAATATTGCCTTCATCTTTAAGTTTTAATTTTAAATACTCTAAATCGTTCCAAGGGTATAAAAGGTGTTCTAATACATCATTTAAAATAATAGCATCAAAATAATTATTAGGTAAACTATCTATCGTTTCGTCTAGAGTTCCTATTAATACTTTATAAAATTTATTATCTGCTATTTGAGCAGATTTTTTATTAGGTTCAACTCCCCATATTTCAACTTTACGACCTAATAATTGTGATGAAAAATTCCCTTGTCCACACCCTATTTCTAATATTTTTTTGGCTGATTTTGGCACCAACGATAACATCTCTATCCTAGTATTTTTATAATATGTAGAATTCTCTTTATTTTTTTTCATTCTAGGGTTCCTCAATTTTTGAGTTTAATTATTATTCAAGTACAAATTATTTTATATTTTTTTAATTATCCAACAACCTCTATAAATCACCTGCAAGTAATAGTTAATTATTTTAATACACAAATAAAATTGTAATCGCATTTTTGGAATTGGATAAAAAACAAGTCCTATACTACCTAAAATTAATTTTGATAAAAGAGTAAAAATTATCAGTAAAAACAAAGATGTATTTTTATAAAACCCTTTAAAATGTAAATTAATATACACATGTTTAGAAATAATAACTTCGGTTTTAGTAATAGCTGAAGTATTAATATTTAATCTTGAAGCTCCACCGTGATTATGTATAATTTCTACATTTCTAGATACTACAATTTTACCATTAGCTTCTGTAACTCTTTTACATAAATCAACATCTTCAAAATACATCCAAAAATCTTCATTCCAACCTTTAACTTTATTAAACCAAGATTTACTCATAAAAATAACCGACCCTGAAACCCAATCTGGAAAAATAATTTCTTTTGATTTTTCGAATTGCTTATTTAATTCATTTTTATACTTTTTTTTGTATATAGCACGAGTTATTCCAAACAATGTTTCCAATGAAGGAAACAATCTAATTTCATTCTCTTTTTTACCCTGTGGGTTTATTTGAGAACACGATATAATTCCGTAATCATCATTATTTTTTGATAAATTAAGCATTTCCAATAAAGCCTCTTTAGAAGCAATCGTATCTGGATTTAAAAATAGTAAATAATTACCCGTAGCATTTTTCGCTCCTAAATTACATCCATTAGCAAAACCATTATTTCCTGAATTTTCAATAAACTCAACAAATATATATTTTTGTTGATATTTACTAAATAATCCATCATTTGAAAAATTATCGACTACGATAACTTCTAATTTAAATGAATCTGATAAAATAGCATTTAAAGAATTTAAACAGTTTGTTAAATGTTTCCAACTTTTATAATTCACAATAATTACTGAAATTTTTGATTTAATAGTCGAAAAATCTTGTTGGTTTTCCATTAATAAAAAAAATTAAAGTAATTTATACAGCTACATCATTTTCACGAAGCGCATCATTTAAAGATGTTTTTTTATTGGTACTCTCTTTACGTTTTCCAATAATCATAGCACAAGGCACATTAAATTCACCTGCCGGAAATTGTTTCTTATAACTTCCAGGTATTACAACTGATCTCGCAGGAACCCTTCCTTTCAATTCAATAGGTTTTTCTCTTGTAACATCAATAATTTTGGTACTCATTGTTAAAACTACTCCAGCACCTAAAACAGCTTCTTTTTCAACACGTACACCTTCTACCACAATACAACGTGATCCTATAAAAACATCATCTTCAATTATTACTGGTGCAGCTTGCAAAGGTTCTAAAACACCTCCAATACCAACCCCACCACTCAAATGAACATTTTTACCTATTTGAGCACAACTACCAACGGTTGCCCAAGTATCAACCATGGTTCCTTCATCTACATACGCTCCAATATTCACATAGCTTGGCATTAAAATAGTTCCTTTTGAAATATAGGCTCCATAACGCACTACTGCAGGTGGAACTACTCTTATTCCTTTTTCTTTATAGCCTGTTTTAAGCGGTATTTTATCATGATATTCAAAAATACCTACTTCCATTGTTTTCATTTGTTGGATAGGAAAATACATAACTACTGCTTTTTTTACCCATTCATTTACTTGCCAACCTTTAGCAGTTAACTCTGCAACTCGTAAAGTTCCGCTATCTAATAATTCTATTACTTTTCTAATGGTTTCTTGTGTAGTATTTTCTTTTAGCAATGCTTTATTTTCCCAAGCATTCTCTATAATTTTTCTGATTTTTTTCATCCTTTAAAATTCTATATTTCACAAATATATAGTTTAAAAAAATATATCTAATTCAAAATAACTAAATTTGCACGAATTTATTAATTATGTTATTATTTTGGCACGAATTTTAGCTTTTGACTACGGAGAAAAAAGAACAGGACTAGCAGTAACTGATGAATTACAAATTATTGCTTCTGGATTAACAACCGTAAATACTAAAAATATTTTTTCTTTTTTAACAAATTATTTAAAAAATGAAAAGATTGAATTATTTCTTGTTGGTGAACCTAAACAAATGAATAATCAACCTAGTGAGAGCGAACAGTTTATTGCTCCATTTGTAAAAAAACTAAGCCAAACATTCCCTAAAATTCCAATAAAAAGAATTGACGAACGTTTCACTTCTAAAATAGCATTTCAAAGTATGATTGATAGTGGATTGAAAAAAAAACAACGTAAAAACAAAGCTTTAGTCGATGAAATTAGCGCTGTTTTAATTCTACAATCCTACTTACATTACCAAAAATAATATGACACGAACTATAACAGTCTTTATTAAGAGAAAATTTAGACGGATTTTTAAAAATGTTTTAAATAAAAAAGACATCCAATTACTACAAAATAAAAATTTTGTAATTGTGTCTAACAACTGTTGGGGAGGTGAAATATACCAATGGCTTAAAAGACCATACAATTCTCCATTTGTAGGTTTGTTTATTTATAGCCCTTGCTATCTTAAACTACTGTCAAATTTTAATCATTATATTTCACAAAAATTAATTTTTACAAAAGAGTCTATCTATTTTGAAGAGCAAGCTACTTACCCAATTGGTAAGTTAGATGACATTGAGGTTCACTTTTTACATTATAAATCTGAACAGGAAGCAAAAGACAAATGGACACGTAGAACCAAACGTATGTTAGAAGAAACAAATTTGGATAATTATTACTTTAAAACATGTGACATGTACAATAGTAATGAAGCTATTCTAAAGAAATTTCATAAACTTCCTTATAAGAATAAAGTATCGTTTGGTATAAAAAATTACGCTTCATTAAAAGATAAAAATCATATTAAAATAAATGAAGTAGATAAAAAAACTGGAAAGCATGTTCCAAATGGTGTAAAACTATACAAACTTACCTTTTTATACTTTAACATTACAAACTGGCTAAAGAATTAATTTTCATAATTTTTTTAATAAACTAATCTTTGTACTTTTGCAATCCAAAAAAATAATATGATATTACCAATTATTGCATATGGCGATCCCGTTTTAAGAAAAGTAGGTGTTGATATTGATAAAGATTACCCAAACCTTGCTGAGCTTATTGAAAACATGAAGGAAACAATGGTAAACGCACAAGGTGTAGGTTTGGCTGCACCACAAATTGGCAAAGCCATTCGACTTTTTATTATAGATACTTCTCCATTTGCTAAAGATGAAGAATTGGAAGAGGATGAACGTAAATTTTTAGCCAATTTTAAAAAAATATTTATCAACGCCAAAATTGTAAAAGAAGAAGGTGATGAATGGTCATTTAGTGAAGGCTGCCTTAGCATCCCCGAAATTAGAGAAGAAGTTTTTAGAGAAGAAAAAATCACTATTGAATACGTAGATGAAAATTTTGAAAAACATACTGACACTCTAGATGGGTTGGCTGCAAGGGTTGTACAACACGAGTATGATCATATTGAAGGAGTTTTATTTACCGATAAAATTTCATCATTAAAAAAACGATTAATTAAAAAGAAATTAGAAAATATTTCAAAGGGAAAAGTAAACCCTGATTACAGAATGAAATTTCCTTTATTAAAAAGAAAATAAACTTATGGATTTAAAAGATATAGTTGCAATTACAGGAAAACCAGGACTGTATGAAATTAAAGCACAATCTAAAGGAGGAATAATTGTAAAATCATTACTCGATAGTAAAAAATTTCCAATTACTGCCACACATAACATTAGCGCTCTAAATGAAATTGCAATATTTACGTATGAAGAAGAAGTTCCTTTACGTATCGTTCTTAAAGCTATTAGCGAAAAAGAAAATGGTAAAGAAGCTATCAACCCTAAAGAAAGTGGTAAAGTTTTAACTTCTTACTTTCGTGAAATTTTGCCAAATTTTGATGAAGAACGTGTGTACACTTCAAACATAAAAAAAGTTTTACAATGGTATAACTTACTAGCTTCAAATAATTTCGATTTCTCTTCAATCAAAGAACAAGAAGAAGAGCAAGAAAAGAATCAAAAAACAAAAGAAGCTTAATTATGCATACAAGAGAGCAGCAACTTGAAGCCATAAATCAATTATTGGATATTATGGATGAGTTGCGTTCTAAATGCCCATGGGATAAAAAACAAACATTCCAATCTCTAAGGCATTTAACCATTGAAGAAACTTACGAATTAGGTGATGCCATCCTTAAAAACGACTTTCAAGAAATTAAAAAAGAATTAGGAGATTTGTTACTCCATATTGTTTTTTATGCAAAAATTGGCTCAGAAACCAACAATTTTGATATTGCCGATATTGCAAATTCTATTGCTGAAAAATTAATTTATCGCCACCCTCATATTTATGGAGATGTTACCGTTAAAAATGAAGATGAGGTAAAACAAAATTGGGAAAAACTCAAATTAAAGGAAGGTAAAAAATCAGTTCTAGAAGGAGTTCCTACTTCTCTCCCATCAATGGTAAAAGCAAACAGAATACAAGAAAAAGTTGCAGGAGTAGGTTTTGATTGGGAAAAACCTGAGCAAGTTTGGGAAAAAGTGCAAGAAGAATTAGGCGAACTAAATGACGAAATTAAAAAAGGAAATAACGATAATATTGAAGCTGAATTTGGAGACTTGTTATTTTCTATGATTAATTATGCGCGTTTTATTAACGTAAACCCTGAAAATGCACTTGAAAGAACAAATATAAAATTCATAAAACGCTTTCAATATTTAGAAGAAGCAGCTAAAAAAGAAGGCAAATCTCTTCACAACATGTCACTTACTGAAATGGACGTATTTTGGAACGAATCAAAAAAAATGTACAAATAATAATTTCTAGTTATATTCTCTCAAAATAATTTTCTATTTTAGTGATATAAAATCATTAAAATGGGTAAAATTGTAATAATTACTGGCGGTAGTAAAGGTTTAGGTTTTGGGTTAACTAGCGTATATCATCAAAACGGGTATCGTGTAATTTCTATCTCAAGAAGTAAGATTGAAAAACTTTATACCGTAGAACAATATCAATGTGACCTAAGTAAAACAGACACCATTGAAGGCGTAATAACAGAAATATTCTCCCATTTAGATAAAAACAACACAACAAATCTTACCTTAATTAACAACGCCGGAGATTTAGGAACCATAAACACCATAGATAAACTATCTCCACCAGAAATTAATTATACAATTCAGGTAAATTTGGTTGCTCCTCTTATTTTAAATTCACTTTTCATCAAATTTTCAAAAGATTGGAATTCTAAAAAGCAGATTTTCAATATTTCTTCTGGCGCGGCTGTAAATCCCTATGAAAGTTGGTCACTTTATTGCGCTTCAAAAGCTGGGCTGGATATGATGACTAAAGTTATTTCCAAAGAGCAAAAAGAAATAAACAACGGTGTTAGCGTAGTTTCAATATATCCGGGAATTGTAGATACTGATATGCAAACTAAAGCGAGAAATACCCCTCATGAAAACTTTAAATCTGTGCAACGTTTTATAGATTTTTATAAACATGGCGACTTATTTACACCAAAAGAAGTGGCAGAGAAAATTTATAAACTAGATATTTCTGGTGCATTAAAAAACGGACAAATATTAGATATTAGAAATGTTTAACTTCTTGTTTATGGCGTTCCCCTTTGGGGCAGGCTTTCACTACTCGCTCTTTAATAAAACATTAAAGTAGCTCAAACAAACCGTTCAATCCTTAACGCAAAAAGTCTAACATCTTTTAAAATGTTAGGCTTTTATAAAATGTTAATTCACTTACAATGTTTTAGCGTTTTTAACTTTTTGTTTCAATAAAGCAATATCTATTACTTCTTTCATTTCTGAAACATAATTAAATTTCAATCCTTTTAAATAAGTTTGTTTAATTTCTTTAATGTCTTTCTCATTTTCTGCTGAAAGAATTATTTCTTTGATGTTGGCTCTTTTTGCAGCTAATATTTTCTCTTTAATTCCGCCTACTGGCAATACTTTTCCTCGCAACGTAATTTCTCCGGTCATTGCCAAATGAGCTTTCACCTTTCTTTGTGTAAATACTGATACTAAAGAAGTTAACATAGTAATACCCGCACTTGGTCCATCTTTAGGTGTTGCACCTTCAGGAACATGAATATGCACTTTATATTCATCTAATATTTTACTATCAATTCCAAAAACATTCGCATTTGCTCTAATATACTCCATGGCAATTGTAGCAGATTCTTTCATTACTTTTCCTAAATTTCCGGTAATGGTTAACCCTTTTCCTCTTGAAATAATAGATTCAATAAATAAAATATCACCTCCTACTTGTGTCCAAGCTAAACCAGTAACTACACCTGCAACATTATTACTTTCATATTTATCTCGTTCTAAATGTGATGGCCCTAATACTTTTTCAATAGTTTCAATCGAAATTTTAACTTCATAATCCTCTTCCATAGCAATAGATTTTGCAGCATAACGCACCATTTTAGCAATTTGTTTTTCCAAACCTCTTACTCCAGATTCACGCGTATAGGCTTCAACAATTTTTTCTAGTTGTTTTTTACCAATTTGCAAATGCTCTTTTGTTAATCCATGTTCTTTTAACTGCTTAGGTAATAAATGACGTTTTGCTATTTCTACTTTTTCTTCAATGGTATAACCTGAAACATTAATAATTTCCATTCTGTCACGTAATGCCCAAGGAATAGTAGATAAACTATTGGCAGTTGCAATAAATAACACCTTAGATAAATCGTAATCTAGCTCTAAATAATTATCGTAAAAAGTAGTGTTTTGCTCTGGATCTAACACTTCTAACATTGCTGAAGAAGGATCTCCATTATGACTAGAAGATGCCAGTTTGTCAATTTCATCTAACACAAAAACCGGATTTGATGTCCCTGCTTTTTTAATATCCTTAATAATTCTACCTGGCATTGCTCCAATATAAGTTTTTCTATGTCCACGAATTTCAGCTTCATCACGCAAACCACCCAAAGACATTCTTACATATTTTCTACCTATAGATTCGGCAATTGATTTTCCTAAAGAAGTTTTACCAACACCTGGAGGGCCGTACAAACAAATTATTGGAGATTTCATATCTCCCTTTAACTTAAGTACTGCTAAATGCTCAATAATTCGCTCTTTCACTTTTTCTAACCCAAAATGATCTCTATCAAGAATTCTTTGAGCGCGTTTTAAATCAAATTTATCATCTGAATATTCGTTCCAAGGTAAGTCTAACAATAAATCTAAATAATTACGCTGAACAGAATATTCTGCAACTTGTGGATTCATACGTTGTAAACGCCCCAACTCTTTTTCAAATGTTTCTTTAATATCATCATTCCATTTTTTAGTTTTGGCTCTTTGTCGCATTTCTTCCAACTCTTCATCATAAGAAACACCGCCTAATTCTTCTTGAATTGTTTTAAGCTGTTGATGCAAATAATATTCACGCTGTTGTTGATCCATATCAGAACGTGTTTTAGATTGGATATCACTACGCAATTCTAAACGCTGTAATTCTGCATCCATCTTCTTTAACGTGAGTAAAGCTCTTTCTTTTAAATTCTTAGTTTCTAACAATTCTTGTTTCTCTGCAACTTTTAAATTCATATTAGAAGAAACAAAATTGATTAAAAAAGGCTTACTTTCTATATTTTTAATTGCAAAAGTAGCTTCTGTAGGCAAATTAGGATTCTCTTTAATAATACGAACAGCCATTTCTTTAATAGAATCTATAATAGCCTCAAATTCAGGCTCGTTTTCTTCAGCACGATCTTCGGTATAAGGTTTTGTAATAGCTTGAATATATGGTTCTTCTTGTACAAAGCTATCTACTTCAAATTGCTTTTTCCCTTGAATAATTACGGTCGTATTTCCGTCGGGCATTTTTAGCATTCGTAAAATACGAGCAACAGTACCAATTTTGTGAATATCATTAATTGTTGGATCTTCTATGGCCTCATTTTTTTGAGCTACAACCCCAATAATTTTATTCCCTTTATTGGCTTCTTTAATTAATTGAATTGATTTATCTCTTCCAGCTGTAATTGGAATTACCACCCCTGGAAATAGCACCGTATTACGCAATGGTAATATTGGCAATACATCGGGAACATCTTCTTTGTTTATTTCCTCTTCATCTTCAGGCGTCATTAAAGGTATTAAATCTGCATCTTCATCTAAAATATGCTGTAATGACATATTGTCTAATTTTAAAAATTTTGAATTACTCATAGTCTATATCTGGTCATTTTGTCATTAATAATTTCAATCTCAAAGAAAATATCAACTTAAAAATAATTTATTTTTCTGATTATCAATATTTTATATTTATAATAAATATATTTCTACAACTTAAATTTCAATTGTTATGCCAAATAAGATAATATCAAACAATATTTTATCTAATTTTAAATAAAACTGTAACAATTAAATTTATAACAATGTTTTTTTAATAGAAATTGATTTTTGGAAGCCCGATTTTACATTTTGAAAAAACTTTAAATTCGAGTGAATTTCACAACGGGAGTTAATGAAATTACTATTTAGAATAGTGCTTTTATATGTGCATATACTTCAGCTGACTCAAAACCTAACAATTTTCCAACCTACGCATGATTCTTCAAATACGCAATCTATAAAATTTGAGTATTTTAATCTTCTGATATATTTTTTAAAATAAACTTTTAAGTGTTTTTTATTGAATAGAATAGGGAAATAGAATCTTAAAAAAACTTATATACAAAAATACTTTTCACATATTTCTTCTAACACTCCTTTAGTAAGAGGTTTACTTCTAAACTCTCTAATTTCTTTAATGTTTTTGGCTTTTTCTCTATCATCAGGATCTAGAGAAGTCGTTAACATTACTATTACTACTTCCTCACGGTGTTTTAAATCCAATTCATTATATTTATCAAGAAACTCCCAACCATTCATCCCCGGCATGTTGATATCAAGAAAAATTAATCGGCATGGTTTCTCGCCTTTTTTTGATTTAATGTGGTTTAAAGCCTGTATTGCGTTTTGCATAGTCACTATATTTTTAACATAGCCCGTTTGCTCTATAATCAACTTATGAAGGTAATTAACTGGTTCTTCATCATCAATTAGTAATATACAGTCTAATGCTTGTTTCATAAATTATTTGAATTTAAAATTGTAAAGTAAAATGTACTTCCCTCGTTAGGGACAGAGTCTACCCAAATTTTACCACCGTGCAATTCTACAATTTTTTGGCAGTAGGCAAGCCCTAAACCAAAACCTTTATATTCAGTTCGGGCATTTAATTGTTGGTAAATTATAAATATTTTCTTCTTATGTTCTTCAGCTAAACCAATTCCGTTGTCCTGAACAGAAAATTTCCAATAGTTCCCTTCTTTTTCTGAAGAAATTTTAATTTGAGGTGCTATACCTTCCTTCCTAAACTTAATAGCATTACTTATTAAATTCTGAAATAATATGCTTAATTCTAATTCACAACCATATACTTGAGGCAATTTATCAATAATAAATGTAGTATTTGTTTCTGCAATAGAAAAGGCAAAATCGTACTGAATTTCAGTTACCAATTTGTTGCAATCAACCATAGAGAGTTTACGTTCCCTCCCAATACGTGCATAATCAAGTAAACCCCTAATTAAAAAACGCATACGACTAGATGCTTTTGTAATAAATTGAAGGTACTTGTCTGCTTTTTTATCTAACCGTCCTTTATACTGTTCGTTCAACAATTCAACAAATCCAGTCACTGTGTTTAATGGCTCTTGTAAATCATGTGCAGCGATATAAGTGAATTGCTCAAGTTCCTTATTTTTATTTTTAATGGCTGTTAATGATTGTTGAAGTTTCTTGGTCAGAAGAACTCTTGAAGAAACATCTCGGATGGAAGCTAAAATAAATATTTTGGTATCCAATTTTATAGGACTTAAACCAATTTCTACAAAAAATTCACTACCATCCTTTCTTTTTGCCAAAAGATCCTTGCTTTCTGCCATTTTCCGTTTTACTGGTGCTTGGCTGTATTTGTCCCTTGTAACATGGTGCGTATGTGCAATACGATCCGGAATTAGGCATTCTACTTTCTTCCCAACAAGTTCTTCTCTCTCATATCCAAAGAGTTCTTCTACTTGGTGATTCATTTTAACAATAATTCCGTTATTATCAACCAATAGTTCTGCATTGGGTGAAAACAGAAACATCTCTTTGTATATTGTTTTAGTATCCAAAAATTACAATTAATCTTATGCAAATTTAAAAAAAAAATGATAAATATCATTTTTTATAAAGATATTTATGATGGAAATATTGCTGATTTCTTTAGATTAAGTAATAATTTTTTGAGGTCAATAGATAGTTTCATACGATTAATTTAATAAATTCTATTTGTTTGTGTCAGGTCGAGCGCAGTCGAGACCTATTTATGTGTGATATAGTTCTCGACTGCGCTCGAACAGACAAATTATTTTGCATTACACTTTTTATATTCAGTGTTTTACCATTTCAAATTTATATGTAGTTATCTACTGACCTCAATTAATTTATTCAAAAACTTAGTTAAATTCTTAGTTTTATGTTAAATTTTTCAAAATAACGAAAGCTTAAAGGAGTTTAATAGTTTATAATTACAAAAATTAATTATTTTTGTATTTTACAAAGATTAATTTAGAATAATTATATATAATATATGGCCGGAGTAAAGAGTCAAAAGAAATCGAAAATAAAGTTGCTTCATCAATATTATTCTTATACGGGGTTTTATAAGTTTATATTAAACAGCATTAAAAAGGCAATTACTCCCATACTTTTTTTGGTTATAATTTTAATTGTTTTTAATAATTATATTTATAATATCAATGATGGACTAGAGATAGTAACCACCACTTTTTCTACTCTAGCTATTTTCTTAATGTTTTTTTTATCAGAAACAATTTTGGGTCTAATTCCACCAGAAATTTTTATTGCTTGGTCTAAAAAAACAAGTACACCTATAGTTAACTTAGCGTTATTGGCAACGCTCTCTTATATTGGAGGGATACTTTCTTATTTTATTGGAAAAGCAATACTAAAAGTAAGAGTTGTAAAAGATTATTTTGAGAATAAGATGCATAAACAATTAAAAAACACTAGTAAATGGGGAGGGTTTTTAATTGTAGTTGGTGCATTACTTCCAATTCCGTTTTCAATAACATGTTTGGCAGCTGGTATGATTAAATATCCACTTAAAGGTGTTTTGTTATTTGGTTTATTAAGGTTTGTTCGTTTTGCCATATATGGTGTAGCAATTTTTAATATAGTTAGTTAGTAATTAGAACGTTAAATAACTATAAATGTACACTTTTAACTATAGGGTTATTTTCTACAATGTTAGATAAAACAATATGCGTTTTTGTTTCTCCATAATTAATTAATTGATCTATGAATTGTTGGAGGTGTTGTTGGTTTTTTAATACAACTTCCATAAAAATATTTTCATTTCCTGTAATTCTATAACAATTAATAACTTCATTAAATTCTTTTACTTTTTCCATAAAAGGTTTTAATCTGCCCATAAATACTCTTAAAGTTATAATTGCTTTTAGCTGATGGTTCGTTTTAAAATAAGAAACCTTAGTGAAATAGCCTTCAATAATTCCAAAATCTTCCATCTTGTGAATACGTTCTGAAACAGCAGGTGAAGTTATGCCTACTTTTCGAGCAATTTCTGTATTTGTTTGTCTAGCATTTTGTTGTAAACAATGTAAGATGCTCCAATTAATATCGTCTAATTTCATAAATTAAAATTTTAGCAGATAAATATATCATATTTTAAATAAAATTAACAGTTTTACTTTAAAAATTAAATATAAATTCTCTTTTTACTAAGTAATTTTGTATAAAATAACTTTAAAGTATGTTTACCTCATCACAGCATAATATCAATCATTCACGTATCTACAAAAAAGCGTTAGATATTTTTAATTTGTCACGTCGTATTGCATCGTATATTACGGATGATAAAGACATGATTTCTATGTATAGGTCTGGAAATAAAACAGATAATTATGCAGATAATTTGGTGATGAATGCTTTTAGATTAGTTCCTAAAGTTGTAGAGACAGAAATTCAAGAAAACCCTAGGTTAAAATTAAAATATGCGAAGTCACTCAGGTATTTTATTGATATTTTGAATCAAGATTGTTTAAAACTAGAGCATACCATTACCCATGGAAAAGATTTTGTTAAACTACTTAGAAAGGAGTTGAAAAAACTTCGTAAAATACATAGTCAATATGTGAATTCTATGTTATAGTTATAGGTTAGCTACATATTTCTTCTGTATTGGCCACCAACTTTAAACAGTGCTTCTGTAATTTGACCAATAGAACAAACTTTACAAGCTTCCATTAATTGTTCAAAAATATTTTCGTTATCAATGGCTTTTTGTTTTAATAAAGTAAGTTGTTTTTCAACATTTTTAGCATTGCCTTTATTTAAGTTTTTAACAACTGTAATTTGGTATTTCTTTTCTTCTTCGGTTGCTCTAATTACTTCTTGAGGTAAAATAGTTGGAGAGCCTTTGCTACTTAAAAAAGTATTAACTCCAATTATTGGAAATTCTCCAGTGTGTTTTAAGGTTTCATAATACAAACTTTCTTCTTGTATTTTACTGCGTTGATACATTGTTTCCATTGCACCTAAAACACCACCTCGTTCTGTAATTCTATCAAATTCAATGTATATAGCTTCTTCTACCAAATCGGTTAACTCTTCAATAATAAAAGCACCCTGAATTGGGTTTTCGTTTTTAGTTAATCCTAATTCTTTATTAATAATTAGCTGAATTGCCATAGCTCTTCGTACACTTTCTTCGGTTGGTGTAGTAATGGCCTCATCATACGCATTGGTGTGCAAACTATTACAATTATCATAAATTGCATAGAGCGCTTGTAAGGTAGTACGAATATCATTAAAATCAATTTCCTGCGCATGTAAACTACGTCCTGATGTTTGAATATGATATTTTAACATTTGGGCTCTAGGGTTTGCTCCGTACTTGTCTTTCATAGCTTTTGCCCATATTTTACGTGCAACTCTACCAATAACCGCATACTCAGGGTCAATTCCATTTGAAAAGAAGAACGATAAATTTGGACCAAACTTGTCAATGTCCATTCCTCTTGATAAATAATATTCCACGTAGGTGAATCCGTTAGCTAAGGTAAAAGCCAATTGAGAAATAGGATTCGCACCAGCTTCTGCAATATGATAACCTGAAATAGAAACAGAATAGAAATTACGAATTTTATTTTCAATAAAATATTCTTGAACATCACCCATTAAACGCAAGGCAAATTCAGTGGAGAAAATACACGTATTTTGAGCCTGATCTTCTTTTAAAATATCTGCCTGAACTGTTCCACGAACTTTTGCAATAGTTTCAGTTTTAATTTTTTGATACACTTCTTTTGGTAAAATTTGATCTCCAGTTACTCCGAGTAATAATAATCCCAATCCGTTATTCCCTTCCGGAAGGTTTCCTTGATATTTTGGACGATCGACACCTTTTTTATTGAAAATGGATTTTATTTTGGCTTCAGTTTCTTTTTCTAAATGATGTTGAATAATATATTTTTCACATTCCTGATCAATAGCTGCATTCATAAAAAAACCGAGCATCATTGGAGCAGGGCCATTAATAGTCATTGAAACAGAGGTCATAGGATTGGTTAATTCAAATCCTGAATACAATTTTTTAGCATCGTCTAAACAGCAAATAGAAACTCCAGCATTTCCAATTTTACCATAAATATCAGGTCTAATATCAGGATCATTCCCGTATAATGTTACCGAATCAAAAGCGGTTGATAATCTTTTGGCGGGCATTCCTAAACTTACGTAATGAAATCGTCTGTTGGTACGTTCAGGGCCACCTTCACCAGCAAACATTCGGGTTGGATCTTCTCCTGTGCGTTTAAAAGGGAACAAACCAGCAGTATACGGAAATTCTCCAGGTACATTTTCTTCTAAATTCCAAAGTAAAATATCGCCCCATGCTTCATATTTTGGCAAAGCTATTTTAGGAATTTGCAAGTGTGAAAGGGATTCGCTATGTGTTTTTATATTAATTTCTTTATCACGAACTTTAAAAGAATATATTTCGTTTTTATATGCTTGTTTTTTTGCCTCCCAATTTAAAATGATATTCCAGTTGTGTGGGTTTAAATCAATTTTAACATTTTCAAATTCTGAAATTAATAATTTTAAAAAGACGTTACTATTGTCAGTCTGAGCTTGTCGAAGACTTTCTTTATCTAAACCAAACTTCGACAGGCTCAGTTTGACACCTGTTACAGTTTCAATCGTTTTATAAATTCCATACAATTTTTGAGCAATTTCTTTTTGACTTAAAGCTGTTTTAGTATAATTTCTATTGTTTTCGGTAATTTCAGATAAATAACGTGTTCGATTTGGCGGAATAATGTGTTGTTTTTCCTGTAGTTTATATTGAGCATGGAAAGTGCTTTTTAAATTAGCGCTTGTTTTTTCGTTTAATTTTTTTATTAAAACGCTATATAATTCATTAGTTCCTGGGTCATTAAATTGTGAAGCTGTTGTACCATAAACGGGCATGTTTTCAACATTTTTATCGAATAAATTATGATTGCGTTGGTATTGTTTTTTAACATCACGAAGGGCATCTAAAGCGCCACGTTTGTCAAATTTATTAAGAGCAATAATATCTGCAAAATCAATCATGTCAATTTTCTCCAATTGGGTTGCAGCACCGTATTCTGGGGTCATTACATACAGTGAAACATCTGAATAATCTAATATTTCAGTATCACTTTGTCCAATTCCTGAAGTTTCCAACAAAATTAAATCGTAGCCAGCAACTTTTAAAATATCAATAGCATCACTTACGTGTTTTGATAAAGCTACATTTGATTCTCTTGTAGCTAAAGAACGCATATAAACTCTGTTGTTGTTAATGGCATTCATTCTAATTCTATCTCCTAATAATGCACCGCCAGTTTTACGTTTTGATGGGTCAACAGAAATAATCCCTAATGTTTTTGTTGGAAAGTCGGTTAAAAACCGACGTACAATTTCATCAACAGTAGATGATTTTCCAGAGCCTCCCGTTCCTGTGATTCCTAAAACCGGAATTTTAGAATTGCTTGCTTTTTGTCTAATTTCATCAAGAAATTTCTTGTGTTTTGAAGTGAAATTTTCAGCAGCGGAAATTGTTTGTGCTATTTGAGTTGTATTTTTATTTTTTAAATTGGAAGGATTAAAATTAATAGTTTTACCAGTTGGGAAATCGCATTTTTCAATCATGTCATTAATCATACCTTGCAAACCCATAGACCTACCATCATCGGGAGTGTAGATTCTTGTAATTCCATAGGTCATTAAATCTTTGATTTCTTCAGGAAGTATTACACCACCTCCGCCACCGAAAATTTTAATTTGTGTAGCTCCTTTTTCCTTTAGTAAATCATACATATATTTAAAATACTCATTATGTCCTCCTTGGTAAGAGGTCATAGCAATAGCATTGGCATCTTCTTGAATTGCACAGTTTACAACCTCTTCAACACTTCTGTCGTGACCCAAATGAATAACTTCAACACCAGTAGATTGAATAATTCTTCGCATAATGTTAATGGCAGCATCATGACCATCAAATAGTGAAGCAGCTGTTACGATTCGTATTTTATTTTTTGGCTTGTAAGGCGTTATTTTTTCCATAGATGTATAAATTCAGTATTGCAATTTAGCCAAAATTTATAAGTAAAATTGTAGCTGTTGTTGTTTTGTTTTTAATAAAAAGAGATTAATTATGAAAAAAAATAGTTAGAAAATTAAATTAGTACTATAAAGTACAAAAAAACAATTAAAAGATTGAAGATATTTTAAAAAGAGCAAGTAGTAAATAGTTTTAATATTGTTTTTGTTCACTCGAAATTTTATAAAAAAAGAACAGCAATTTGCGTTATATTTGCATCAAACGAAGTAATTAGAATATGTTGGATATTTTTCACTTCACGTATAAAATAGGTATTGCATTAACTTATTTTAGAGTTGCTATTCGCTATCCATAGCTTAATTTTTTTTGTATTAAAAATTAGACTATAAATTTAAGTATTAACTATTATGACATTTAAAGATCAAATAAAACAAGGAATACCATCTGAATTACCTTCAGTAAAAGTATATAATTTGGATATAAATCATGCGCCAAAACGAAAAGAGATTTTATCAAAAGAAGAAAAAAAATTAGCAATTCAAAATGCATTACGTTATTTTGATAAAAAACATCATGCGGTTTTAGCCAAAGAGTTTGCGAATGAATTAAAAGAATACGGTAGAATTTACATGTATCGTTTTCGTCCAAATTATAAAATGTACGCTCGTCCAATTAATGAATACCCTGGGAAATGTGAGCAGACAAAAGCAATTATGCATATGATTCAAAATAATTTGGATTATGCTGTTGCCCAACACCCGCATGAACTAATTACTTATGGAGGAAATGGTGCTGTTTTTCAAAATTGGGCGCAATATTTATTAACGATGCAGTATTTAAGTGAAATGACGGAAGAGCAAACTTTAGTGATGTATTCTGGACATCCAATGGGAATATTCCCTTCTCATAGAAATGCTCCAAGGGTGGTAGTTACTAATGGGATGATGATTCCAAATTATAGCAAACAAGATGATTGGGAAAAATACAATGCATTAGGCGTTACTCAATACGGACAAATGACAGCAGGTAGTTATATGTACATTGGCCCACAAGGAATTGTGCATGGAACCACTATAACAGTATTGAATGCAGGTAGAAAAATAGCCAAAGAAGGAGAAGGTTTGGCGGGTAAATTATTTTTGACTTCTGGTTTGGGAGGAATGAGTGGTGCACAACCAAAAGCAGGAAACATAGCGGGTTGTATTACAGTTTGTGCTGAAGTAAATCCGAAAGCTGTACACACGCGTTATTCACAACATTGGGTAGATGAGGTTTTTACGAATTTAGATGATTTGGTAACTCGAATTAAAAAAGCAAAAACAAATAAAGAAGTAGTTTCAATTGCCTATCAAGGAAATGTAGTTGAAGTATGGGAAAAACTGGATGAAGAAAATGTATATATAGATTTGGGTTCAGATCAAACATCATTGCATAACCCTTGGGCTGGAGGTTATTATCCAATTGGTATTTCGTTTGAGGAGGCAAATGATATGATGACTAATAATCCAACATTATTCAAGAAAAAAGTGCAAGAAAGTTTGAGAAGGCAAGTTGCAGCTATTAATAAGCATACAGCAAAAGGCACTTACTTTTTTGATTATGGAAATGCTTTCTTATTAGAATCCAGTAGAGCTGGTGCGGCAATTTTTGCGGAAAACGGTAAAGATTTCAAATATCATTCCTACGTTCAAGATATTATGGGACCAATGTGTTTTGACTATGGTTTTGGACCTTTTCGTTGGGTGTGTACAAGTGCTAATCCAACAGATTTAAAAAAGACTGATAAAATAGCATGTGAAGTTTTAGAAGAGTTAAAGAAAAAATCACCTCAGGAAATTCAGCAACAAATGGCTGATAATATTCAATGGATAAAAGGGGCACAAGAAAATAAATTGGTAGTGGGTTCTCAAGCCCGAATTTTATATGCAGATGCTGAAGGAAGGATGAAAATTGCAGAAGCATTTAACAACGCAATAAAAAATAAGGTAATTTCAGCACCTATTGTGTTAGGTAGAGATCATCACGATGTTTCAGGAACAGATTCTCCTTATCGAGAGACTTCAAATATATATGATGGTTCTCAATTTACGGCTGATATGGCAATTCAAAATGTAATAGGTGATAGTTTTAGAGGTGCAACCTGGGTATCTATCCATAATGGAGGAGGAGTAGGTTGGGGTGAAGTAATAAATGGCGGTTTTGGTATGGTTCTTGATGGTAGTACAGAAGCAGAAAAGCGATTGAAAAGTATGCTTTTTTGGGATGTTAATAATGGAATTGCTCGTAGAAATTGGGCGCGTAATGAAGGAGCAACTTTTGCAATTAAAAGAGCAATGGAAGCAAATCCGAAATTAAAAATTACGCTACCTAATTTAGTTGATGATTCATTATTACAAAAGTTGTTTTAATATTAAAATTTTATTCAAGATGAAAGCCATCAAATTACTTCCGTTAGCCTTGCTATTTTTAGTAGCATCTTGTAGTTCTATAAGAGTTTCAAGTGATTATGATACCAATACCAATTTTTCAAAGTTTAAAACTTTTGCTTTTTATAAAAAGGGAATTGATAAAGTTGAAATTTCAGATCTAGATAAGCGAAGAATTTTAAAAGCTGTTGAAAGCGAATTGTTGGCTAAAGGTTTTAAAAAATCTAAAAACCCAGACTTATTAGTGAATATTTTCACGAAATCACGTCAAAGAATAGATATTTATAACAATAATAACATGTATTTTGGTTGGTTTCCGTGGTATTACGGTCCAAATTTTGGAACACATATTTCAAAATATACAGAAGGCACGTTATTTATAGACTTGATAGATGCAAATAAAAAAGAATTAGCTTGGCAAGGGATAGGAAGTGGAGCATTAAACAGCTCAAGAAATGTTGCTAAAAAAGAAGCAAAAATTAAAGATTTTGTGGCTCAAATTATGGCAAACTATCCGCCAAGTGCGAATTAAAAAATTGTGAATCGTAAATAAAAAACGCTCTGAATTTTCAGAGCGTTTTTTGTTATTTTTGTATATGGATTTTAAAAAACACATTCCTTATGAAGAAGGAGATTATTATATAAATGAGCAAGGTTACCGTGTTTTTACAGAAAAATACCATTTAAAAAGAGGGTATTGTTGTAAAAGTGGTTGTAAACATTGTCCGTATGGTTATGATAAAAAAACGGATTCATTAAAAAAATAAATTTATTTATAGTAGCAAAAAATCAAATTGTAAGATGTTTAAAAGAATAATTTTAATAATAGTATTATTTCAATTTTCTGCGTGTATTGAATTACAACAAGTAGTTAATCAGCTACCAAATGGTGGAATTACAAACAGTCAAATAGCGAGTGGATTAAAGGAAGCATTGGATAAAGGGATTACTGATAAAGTAAGTATACTAGCTGTTAAAGATGGATTTTATAAAAATGAATTGGTGAAAATAATGTTGCCTGCAGAATTACAAAAAGTAGATAATACGTTTCGGAAAATAGGTTTGTCTAAAGTTGCTGATGAAGGGTTAAAAATATTAAACAGAGCAGCAGAAGATGCTGTTGGTGAAGCAATTCCAATTTTTGTAGAAGCTATAAAAGGAATGACTTTTACAGATGCTAAAAATATTCTATTAGGCAACAAAAATGCTGCAACGGTCTATTTAAAGAAAGTAACTTCAAATGCCTTGTATCAAAAATTTAATCCAATAATTAAAAATTCATTTCAAAAAGTTGGGGCTGATAAAATTTGGGGAAATCTAATAACAAAATACAATAATTTACCTTTTACAAATGATGTGAACCCAAATTTAACAGATTATGTAACTAAGGAAGCTTTAAAAGGAGTTTATACAATGATTGAGGTTGAAGAAAAAGAAATTAGAACAAATGTAAATAAGCGTTCAACGGAATTATTAAAACGTGTTTTTGCCTTGCAGGACTAGAAAATTATCTTTAGAAAATTATTAAAAATGACTTTCAATTCTTTTGTGTAACTCTTTAAAATAATCAAACGAAAGTAACAACCTAGACCCAAACCAACTAAATAATTCCCCATCGGCAAAAACGGTAACCGAACGGTTTGAATATGTTGCTATTTCCATAGCATGCTCATCTTTAAAATGAAAAGGTTCTGAGGATAAGATAATTACATCAGGATCACCTTCAAGTCTAATTTTGTTAATTTCAACTTTAGGATAACGGCTCATATTCTGATAAATATTTTCAAACTTATTGAGTTTTAGAATTTCATTTATATAAGTGTTGTTTGCTGCCACCATCCACGGGTTTGCCCAAATAAAATAAGCAATTTTTCTTGTAGGCTTATCTTTTATAAAAGACTTGAAGTTAGTTAATTTGAAGTTGATTTTTTCAATTAAATTAATGCTTTCGGTTCTTCGGTTTAGAATGTTTCCTAAATTAGCTATTAAATTTAATGAATCTTGAATTGAATTTACATCTGAAAAATAAGTGGGAGCAATTTTTTCTAATTCTGGGAGAAAGTCATAAGAATTTTCTTCTTTGTTGCATAAAATAAAATCGGGTTGTAATGATTTAATTTTATGAAAATCTACTTTTTTTGTACCACCAACAATTTTTTTTGTAGATTTTAAATGATAAGGGTGAACACAAAATTTTGTAATACCCACCAATTCATTTTCTAAAGCCAAATCATACAATAATTCTGTTTGAGACGGAACTAAAGAAACAATTCTTTTAGGTGGTGTTTTTATTGAAATTTCCCGTCCAAGTTGATCATTAATTATTTTCATCTAAAAGAATTTCCATTTCCTGTTGAATTTTTAAAGCTTCTTGTTGTGCTTTTTCGGCAAAACGGGTATCATTTCCTGCATAAATAATACTCCTTGAAGAGTTAATCAGCAGGCCACAATCTTTTGTTAATCCGTATTTACAAACCTCTTGTAAATTACCACCTTGGGCTCCAACACCTGGAACTAATAAAAAATGATTGGGAACTATTTTTCTTATTTCTGAAAAATGTTCAGGTTTGGTAGCTCCAACAACAAACATTAAATTTTGTGCATTTTTCCAGGTTAGCGCAGTTTTTAAGACCTCTTTATAAACCTCTCCCGTTTTTGTTTCTAAGCCCTGAAAATCTAGACCTCCTTTATTTGAAGTTAATGCTAAAAGAATGGTTGTTTTATTTTTAAAAGCTAAAAAAGGCTCAACTGAATCACGTCCCATATATGGAGCAACAGTTATTGAATCAAAATTTAAATCTTCAAAAAAGGCTTTGGCATATCTAGTTGAAGTATTACCTATGTCGCCTCGTTTAGCATCGGCAATGGTAAAAATTTCAGGATGGTTTTTATTGATATAATCAATCGTTTTTTTTAAAGCTTCCCAACCCTTAATTCCGTATGCTTCATAAAAGGCTGTATTAGGTTTGTACGCAACTGTTAAGTGATGTGTAGCGTCTATAATTTGCTTGTTGAACTCAAAAACAGGATCATTCTTCTCTAGTAAATATGTTGGAATTTTTGATAAATCAACATCTAAACCAATGCATAAAAAAGATTTTTTTTGTTTAATTTGAGTAATTAGTGCTGATTTGTCCATAGATTCAGATAAAGAATTAAGCAAAAGTAAGAATTTTAATACTTTAAGTTATATTTGTTTCTTAAAAAATGGCCTTAATATTTTAGAAAAGATATTTTTATATGCGTTACTTATAGTCGAAAACGATTGCGTAATCACCTTATCTTAGCGCCTAGTTTTTAAACTTTATACCGTAAATTTGTTGAGTTAAAAAGAAATAACAAAAGTAAATTAAAATACCATGAGAAAACAAATAGTAGCAGGTAACTGGAAAATGAATAATGATTTAAAAGCTTCTAAATATTTGGTGAAACAAATTATAAAAAAACTAAAAAATAATTCGTTAACGAACACAAGAGTTATTGTAGCTCCAACATTTGTTAGTTTAGAAAAAGTAGCCAAGAAAGTTAAAAAAACAAAAGTTGAAGTAGCTTCTCAAAATATGCATCAAGCAAAAAGTGGTGCTTTTACGGGTGAAATTTCTGCAGAAATGCTAAAATCTGTAGGTGTAAACATTGTTATTTTAGGGCATTCTGAGCGCAGAGAATATTTTTGTGAAACAGATGCTATTTTAGCTCAAAAAGTTGATATGGCACTAAAAAACAACATGGAAATTATTTTTTGTTTTGGTGAACTTTTAGAAGATAGAAAATCTGAGAATCATTTTAAAGTTGTCGAAAGTCAACTAAAAAATGGTTTGTTTCATCTAGAAGCGTCAGCTTGGGGGAATATTATATTGGCTTATGAACCTGTATGGGCGATTGGCACAGGAGAAACAGCTTCACCAGAACAGGCGCAAGAAATGCATGCTTTTATCAGAAAAATTATCAGTAACAAATACAATAGAGAGGTAGCAGAAAATGTGTCAATTTTATACGGTGGAAGCGTTAAGCCAGCCAATGCAAAAGAAATATTTTCAAAAGAAGATGTTGACGGTGGATTAATTGGAGGTGCTGCATTAAATGCAGATGATTTTATAGCTTTGGTAGACTCTTTTTAGAAGGATAGAAATAAAAATGAATTTATAGATGCGGTTTTCTTCAATTGTGAAAGGAAACCGTATTTTTGTGTTTTTAAATAATTAGAAATGAATATAAAATATATAGGTTATACCTTTAGGGTGAAACCAAAAGAACCAGCAACCGAAATTTTAAGTGCGCAACTGGGCTTTGAAGGTTTTGAAAGTTTTGTTGAAAATGAAGATGGAGTTACGGCTTATATTCAAGAAAAAGATTGGAATTCAAAAATTTTAGACAATATTCAAATCTTAAATTCTAATGAGTTTAAAATTTCTGTCGAAAAAGAAATTATTGAACAAACAAACTGGAATAGTGAATGGGAAAAAAACTTTAATCAAATTCAAGTAAATAATTTGGTAAGTATTAGAGCTCCGTTTCATAGAAACCCAAATTTGAAATATGATATTGTTATTGAGCCTAAAATGAGTTTTGGAACAGGGCATCATGAAACTACATATATGATGGTTCAGCATTTAATTAGTTTAGATTTAGCAAATAAAAAAGTGTTAGATATGGGCTGTGGAACAGGAATTTTAGCCATTTTTGCTGAAATGAAAGGAGCAAGACCAATTGATGCAATTGATATAGATAACTGGTGCTTCATAAATTCTTTAGAAAATGTTGAACGAAATAATTGTAAACAAATAACCATTTATGAAGGAGATGCTTCATTGTTAATGAATAAAAAGTATGATGTAATAATAGCCAATATTAACAGGAATATATTACTGAATGATATGAAAATTTATACAGATTGTTTGAATGATAAAGGAGTTCTTTTGCTTAGTGGCTTTTACAAAAAAGATGTTCCTATTATTAATGCTGAAGTATCTAAATATGATTTAAAACTTGATAAGATTATTGAGCGAAATAACTGGGTAGCTTTGAAGTATTTGAAATAATTATTAATTTAGCAGTATGAGTACAAAGAAAAAAATACAAGAAGAAGTTGATACATTAGAAAAAGAGACCAATCAGAATGAGATTGTTCTGTTCAATGATGATGTAAATACTTTTGACTATGTAATTGATTCATTGATTGATATTTGTGACCATACATTAGAACAGGCAGAACAATGTGCTATTTTAGTTCATTACAAAGGTAAATGTACCGTAAAAACGGGTGAGTATAACGATTTAAAACCTCGTTGTACCATGTTATTATCAAAAGGGCTTTCCGCAGAAATCATATAAAAAAAGCAATATTCGTATATTGATTTTTCCCAAAAGAGTTACTATTATCAAAAAGAATATCATCAATTTTAATAAGAAAAATTATTAAAAACAATTGTAACTTTTTATTATTAGTTGTTAATCTTGAATATTTCTTACAAAGTTTATTATTTTTAATTTGAATTAAATTATTGAGGTCAGTAGATAGTTACCTATTTTTAAAATTTACTCATATAACTATTGATCTCTGTTCGAGCGCAGTCGAGAACTATAGCGTATATAAATAGTTCTCGACTGCGCTCGAACAGACAATTAAAAATAACTGTTATATCTGATATACTGCAAGTTATGGTTTTAACTTCGTATGCAGTTACCCACTAACCTCTATTAAATTAATTTATAAAATTTAGTTTACAAAGGGATATTACCATGTTTTCTTTTAGGTCTCACAACTTCTTTACCCTCAAGCATTTGAAAAGATTTAATTAATTTTCTTCGTGTGTTTTTTGGGTAGATTACTTCATCTATGAAACCGCGTCTGGCTGCTCTGTATGGATCAGCAAATTTAGAAGCGTACTCAATTTCTTTTTCTTTCCATTTTGCTTTGGGGTCTTTAGCTGCTTTTATTTCATTTTTAAAAATTATTTCAGCCGCACCTTTGGCTCCCATTACTGCAATTTCTGCTGTTGGCCAAGCAAAATTCATATCAGCACCTATATGTTTAGAGTTCATTACATCATAAGCGCCTCCATAAGCTTTTCGTGTAATAACAGTAATTCTAGGTACAGTCGCTTCACTTAATGCATACAATAATTTTGCTCCATTAGTTATGATAGCATTCCATTCCTGATCTGTTCCAGGTAAAAAACCGGGTACATCTACCAAAACTAATAACGGAATATTAAAGCTATCGCAAAATCGTGTAAAACGAGCTGCTTTTTTAGAACTGTTTACATCTAAACAACCTGCTAAATTTATAGGTTGATTAGCAATAATACCAATACTTCTTCCAGCTAAACGAGCAAAACCAACAATTATATTTTCAGCATAATCTTTATGAATTTCAAAAAATGAATCTTTGTCAATAATGCCCTTAATAATCTTATGCATATCATAGGGCTTATTAGGGTTTTCAGGGATTATTTCCTCTAGATTTTCTCTAATTTCATCACGTAATTTATAAGGTAATTTTTTAGTTGTTTCTCTATTGTTTTGCGGAATATAACTCAATAAGGTTTTAATATCTTCCAAGCATTCAATATCATTTGCTGAGGTAATGTGTGTAACTCCAGATTTTGTTGAATGTGTACTTGCACCACCCAACTCTTCTGCGGTAACTTCTTCATTTGTTACTGTTTTTACAACATTTGGACCGGTAACAAACATATAACTGGTATTTTCAACCATTAAAGTAAAGTCGGTCATTGCGGGAGAATAAACAGCGCCACCTGCACAAGG
>Ga0256840_1000701_pt1 | contig 33610 bp, 28 predicted proteins | sample 355202metaG_FD_185969 | JGI IMG/M metagenome (GOLD analysis project Ga0256840, IMG submission 185969) | Hydrothermal vent microbial communities from Mid Atlantic Ridge, Atlantic Ocean - 355-202 | ecosystem: Environmental > Aquatic > Marine > Hydrothermal vents | place: Atlantic Ocean: Mid...
CCCTGTTTTTTACCAGGGCCAGTATATAGGTAGTATAGAGACAGGCATTCCCCTTAAGGAAATATTTGCCCTCTCCAGTGGAGAAGAAAACGCCATGCAGGCCCTTTTAAAACCCGAAGTCGCTGCCGTAATGGAGACCCAAAAGAATATAGGCAATTTGATCCTGGCCACCCAATATAAAGAAATACCCCAAAAGGTCTTAAAGAGTGACCTGCTTCGTCAGGGCCTAGAGGGAGAAAAGATTTTTCTCTTCCCGGATTATGGCCTCGGGCTTGAACCAATAAAGGACTTCCAGGGGGCTACCATAGGGACCTTTGTTGTAGGCCGAGACCTTTCCGACCTCGCGGCCCTACTCCATCGAAATATAGTAAACACCTCCTTGGCCATTTTCCTGACCCTGGCCCTGGCCATAGTCGGAATATTTGCTATCACACAGGTATTGCGGCGGCAGCTAAATCTTGCTGTCTCCCGCATGGAAGATATTGCTCAGGGTGAGGGAGACTTGACCAAAGAATTGCCTGTAACCGGCAAAGACGAAATAGGTAAGCTTTCCAGGGCCTTTAATTCCTTCTTAGCCAAGTTAAAGCACATGGTCCAACGCCTCAAAGGCCAGGTCACCGACATAACCGAAACATCCGAAAAACTAGAAGAGGCGGCCCACTCCCTGGAAAACGGCGTAGTCCTGGTGGAAGACCAAACCCAAAATATCGCCCATACCAGTGAGGCCCTAGTCTTACGCACCGAAGAAGTACACAAGATGATCTCCGAGATGGAACAAGCCGTGTCGGAGATATCACAACAGACCACAAACGCGGCCAATGTAGCCGGCGAGGCCCAGGAACAAGTACAAGCCGTGGTGAATATAATAGACAAGTTGGGGAAAGGATCAAAAGAGATAGGAGAGGTGGTAAATTTCATTAATTCTATTGCTGATCAGACCAACCTTTTGGCCCTAAACGCCACTATCGAAGCCGCACGAGCGGGAGAAGCAGGCAAGGGTTTTGCCGTGGTAGCCAACGAAATCAAAGAGCTTGCCCGCCAGACAGGGGAAGCCACCGAAGATATATCCCAAAAGGTCCACGGTATTCAGGCCTCTTCCGAACAAGTAGTCGAGGCCGTAGAACGTATCTCTCAGGTCATCGCCCGTATCAGCGAAGTCTCTAACACCATTGCGGCGGCAGTGGAAGAACAGACCGCCACGGTCTCGGGAATATCAGAAAACATGACCGACGTGGCCTCTCAGGCCGAAGGATTATCCAAGTTGGTGCCTGAGATGCAGCGGGCCGCCGAACTCGTACGGGAAAGTATGGACCAGGTAAAGACCCAGAGGGAAAGATTGACAGCCCTGTCCCAAAACATGCGCAAATTGGTAGACCAGTTTAAGACTTAAACCTTCGCCAACCTCTGGCGGCCATGAGGTCTTCAAAAAGCTTTCTAAGCCTGATAAAGGCCTCGTGGTCGCCCCCTTTGTCAGGGTGAAGTTCCTGGGCCCGCTGACGAAAGAGGCGGGTGATATCTTCCTTACCCATGCGCCACAGACGTTGTTCAGAGACTCCAAAATAACGGGCAGCCTTGGTTATAATGTCTCCCAAATGGGCCTGTTTCTGCCGCAGGAGCTTGGCCTCGTGTTGACTAAAAAAACGCCTCTGGGCCTCCAAACGATCAAAATGTAAAATCACATAGCGGCTTAAGTAATCACGCAAGACTTCATGGGGACTAAGCCCCATCAAATAGGAAGGGTCTTCCAGGAGAGAACAAAGCTCTTGGAGGAAGAATTGGTCTATTTGGGCCAGCATCTGGGCCTCAGGCACAAAACGAGTCAACCGAGGGGCAAAATGGCGCGCCAGACCAAAGGCCGTATACACATAAGCCAAGACCTCTTTAGGCCTCAGTTTGGTCTCCATATCCATGATAAGCTGCTCTATTTCGTCTCGACTCTTCTCCTGAAGGATATTTAAAAAAGGCAAGGGGCGTCTCAGGAGGCCCTCTATATGGGTGGAACCAAACTTCAAAAATATGAGCCGCCTTTTATCAAAAGGGTGAAAACCCTCTTGTAGTTTTATTTGTTGCTCGTAAGGTAGCCTTTCCCGTTTAGGAAGGGATTTGTGGGCCGAAAAGTCTTGCACAACCCGGCGTATCTCTGGATCTACAAAGCGCCAGAAGATCTTCTCTAAAGCCCATTGATCGGTTTTTATACCTTTCCTTTCCAGGGCCTCTAAAATGTCTTCGGCAATGTAAAAACTATTACCCCCCGGATAAATAATGAACCGGCTGGGATCTTCTCCCAAAAAGACCAGATCTCTGGAGCGCCAAAGCCCCCCTTCCCACACCGACTCCCTTATAAAATAATAGACCCGGCCGAACCGCCTTTGCTGCGCAAGATACAAATTAGCCCCCATTTATGCCTTTTAAGATGGCTTATTTGGCCCTTAAAATACGTTTATCTCCCAAGCGCATGGTAAAACGTTCTCGGTCAAGGTACTCCAGAAGAGGAATTAGATATTTTCGCGAGGCCCCGGAAAGTAATTTGCGGAAGTCTCCTACAGCCAGTTCTTTGTGCTCGCGAAAAAACTCCCGCAAGCGTTGTTTAATCTCCTCTATTACTTCCACATGATAGACTAAATTTTCTTTCACCGGAATAAGAAGTCCTTCTTTTAAGAGCAAGTGATATATTTCTACTGTTAGATCGGGGTTTTCTCTAAACTGGGACAATATTTCGTCTTTATCTCGTGGTTGGAACCCCTCTCGACGAAAGGCCTCTTCTATGTTCTTTTTCAACTTTTCTAACTCATCAGCCAAGACGATCCGGTGAGTGGCCAGGCGTATCAGTTCCTTGTCTCTGGCTATTTTTCCCTCTTGTTCAAGTTCCTTGAGCAAGGTCTCAAAAACCCGCACCTCAAGCCCAGAAGGCAAGCGGTGACGCAGGTCTTCTTTGCTAAGCCCCGGTCGCAGGGGAAATTTTTGATGAAAACGGGCCAGGCGTTCTAGGACCTCGTCTTTAAGGCGGGTGTAAACTTCCCCAGAAATATATATTTTTCGGCCTTCGCCGTAAATTTGTCTTATTTTCCCCTGAGAGGCTAACTCTTGGAGTACCTTCTTAAGGGCATCTCCAAAAAGGGAAACCCGCAAGGCCATTTTCTCTTCGGTAATACCCAAAATACCCGCCCTTTTTACGTGGTAAAAGACCACCTCTTGAGGGGTACCATCTCTCAACAACTTTAATTCTTCTATTTGATGACGTTTAGAACGTTTACGTCTGCGCGCCAAGGGGTCAAGAACTACCCCTCCCCCTATGGTGACCATGGGGGAGTAACTACGTATGACAAAGTGATCACCCCGCCAACACACTACAGGCTCTTCTAAACGTATTTGCACCAGGGCCCTGCTGCCGGGATCAACCCTATCTATCCCTATCAAAAATATACGGCCCAATATCTCGCTGGTACCAATATGAAAGCGCACCCTTGTGTTGTGTAACAAAGGCCTTGGGGCACTTGAAAGATAGCGCAGATCAAGATCCAGGATATAACTTGGCTGTAATACCCCTGGGTGGGCCACCACGTGGCCTCGTTCTACATCTTCCTTTTCTATCCCTTGTAAATTCAGGGCCGTACGTAGGCCGGCCTCGGCAAAATCCCGATCCTGTCCGTGCACTTGGATGCGCCTTACCCTGGAAGAAAGTCCCTGAGGATAGACAACGATTTCTTCACCGACTTTGAGCCTTCCGGAAAGGGCTGTCCCAGTAACTACCGTACCAAAGCCCTTTATGGTAAAAACCCGGTCTACGGGCAATCTAAAAGGCCCTTCGGCGGAACGATCGGGGATATGGGCTACTAAATTATCCAATACCTCTACGAGTTCCTCTAGACCTTCGCCGGTAACAGCAGACACCGCTACCACGGGAGCTTGTTCTAAAAAAGTCCCCTTAAGGCCTTGCAAGACATCTTCTTTTACTAACTGGAGCCATTCTTCATCTACCAAGTCTTTTTTGGTCAGCACCACAATGCCCGACTTCACGCCTAAAAGTTCGCAAATTTCTAGGTGTTCTCTGGTTTGAGGCATAATGCCTTCGTCGGCGGCGATGACCAAAGCCACTAAGTCTATACCACTGGCTCCTGCCACCATGTTTTTGATAAAACGTTCGTGACCAGGGACATCCACAATCCCTAACCTTACCCCACTGGGTAAGGTTAAATGGGCAAAACCTAGTTCGATGGTAATACCCCGCTTTTTCTCTTCTTTCAGGCGGTCGGTATCTATGCCCGTAAGGGCCTTAACCAGGGTGGTCTTACCGTGATCTATATGACCAGCAGTACCCAAAATAATACGCTTGATAGCCATATCTTTATCTCTAAAAACCTTTTTCTCTGGAGGCAAGTGTTTTATTTTAGAGGACAAATTTCCCTGAAAGGTCTCGGTCAAATATTTGCTATGCTCATAAATCTGGCTGCCTTTGTAATTATTGTAGCGGGGCTAAAAGCGGCTCAGTCCCTTTTGGTACCTATCTTCTTGGCCCTTTTTTTGAGTCTCATCTGTGCCCCTTTAATTTTGTGGCTCAAGCGCAAACGGATACCTGTATGGCTGGGCGTAATAATTTCCCTTCTCCTCCTGGTGGGTTTTGAGGCCGTAGTGGGTACCCTTATTGGCACCTCCCTTGCCGATATTATGAACCGTCTCCCTCAGTTTCAACATCAATTTGACCAACTGCAAAGCCAAGTTTTTACATGGTTAAAACAGCGGGGCCTTATAACCAATGACTTTCAGATGATCCGTCTCTTTCAACCCGCAAGGGTAATACCCCTCCTAACCGGAACACTCAAAAATTTTGGTGGTATGCTCTCCAACACCCTTTTTGTATTGCTAACTTTTGTTTTTATGCTCTTTGAGACCGGGGCCATTTCTCTAAAAGTAAGGGCCATGGTCTCTGAAAAACCAGAGGCCTTAAGGGAATTTAATAACCTATTAAAGAGCATAAACCGTTTCATCGCGGTAAAAACCCTGACCAGTCTGGCCACGGGGCTGCTTATAAGCCTGTGGCTTTACATACTCCGGTTAGATTACGTATTGCTCTGGGGAGTTTTGGCCTTCTTTTTGAATTTTATTCCTACCATAGGCTCTTTTATTGCCGCGGTCCCGGCCGTATTGTTTAGTCTCTTACAACTGGGCTTTTGGAAGACCATGTTGGTGGTGGTAGGCTACCTGGTGGTTAATCTCTTAATAGGCAATGTACTAGAACCGCGCTTTATGGGCCAAACAGTAGGACTGTCTCCCCTGGTGGTCTTTTTGTCTATGACCTTCTGGGGGTGGGTATTAGGCCCTGTAGGGATGCTACTTTCGGTGCCCCTTACTATAATAGTCAAAATAGTGGCCAACACACATTCTCAAACCAGGTGGATAGCCATCCTTTTAGGAACTACCAAAGAAGCGGAAACTTTATTAGAACAAAGACATAACAAGACCTGAGGCAAAGATCTAAAAGGAGGAACAATGTCTCCCAAATGGCGTTTAGTCTTCATGGGTACCCCCCAATTTGCGGTGCCGATCTTAGAGGCCTTGCTCAATAGCGAAAACGAAGTGGTCGCTGTAGTAACCCAACCAGACAAACCCGCTGGTCGGGGCAAGAGACTCACCCCCCCTCCGATAAAACTGTTGGCTGAAAAAAAGGGGCTCAAAGTGTTGCAACCCCAACGCTTAAAAGACCAAAAATTTTTAGACCAAATGCACTCTTTACGACCAGAGGCCATTGTCGTAGCCGCTTACGGAAAGATACTTCCCAAGGCCTTACTAGAGCTGCCTCGTTATGGTTGCCTTAACGTCCACGCCTCGTTGCTCCCCAAACTTCGTGGGGCAGCCCCTATTAACTGGGCCATTATCACCGGAGAAAGAGAAACAGGCATTACCATAATGCAAATGGACGAAGGTATGGACACAGGAGATATTATCCTCCAGAGGGCAGTGACCATCGGGCCAGAAGAGACGGCGGGTGAACTCCACGATCGCCTGGCCCTGCTTGGAGCCGAACTCATTGTCGAGGCCCTCAAAGGCCTCAAACAAGGCCTACTCAAACCAAAACCCCAACCTGAAAAGGGGGTCTCTTACGCCCCACCTCTAAAAAAAGAAGACGGTTTTGTCGATTTTACCCTTTCGGCCGAGGAACTGGCCCGCTTAATCAGGGGACTGGACCCTTGGCCCTCTGCCTATGCCTACTTTAGAGGCAAGCTAATCAAATTTTTCCGCCCCCAGGTCGAAGAAGATCAAAGTCATAAAGGCATTCCTGGAGAGATTGTGACTGTGGAACCCCATAGCCTGGTAGTGGCCACCGGCCAAGGGCTACTTAAGATACGGGAAGTCCAGGTAGAAGGCAAAAGACGCATGCCGACAACAGATTTTATTCGGGGCTGGCGCCCAACCCCGGGTGAACGCTTTGAGGGACGCTAAGGTAAGTCCTTGCCGGTGGTCGTCATGGCCAACTGGCAATGCAAAATACCCTTAAACGATCGAATACGATCGGCCAATTCCTGAATATCCCTGGCCCTGCCCTTTACTATCACCACTTCCAAACAGTGATCATGGTCTAGATGTACGTGTTGCGTGGTAATTATCTGCTCGTGAAAGTCGTGCTGAAGGTCTATCAAACGATCAGTCAGTTCCCTTTTGTGGTGGTCATATACATAAGTTATAGTGCCAATTACTTCCTTATCACTCTGGCGCCACTCTTCTTCTACCAGCTTCTCACGAATCAGGTCTCTAATGGCTTCCGATCTATTTGTATAATGTTTATTGGCAATGTAACGGTCAAAGACTTCTAATAGCTTTACCGGCATAGATACGCCAAAGCGATATAATTCTCCCATAACCCTGGCCCTCTTGATTTTTTGACCAATTATCAATCAGATTCTGAAATAAGGCAATAGGTAATCTGTGATCTGTATAGGTTCTAAAGGTTATAAATGAGATCGCCACGGCGACTATGTTCGCCTCGCGATGACAGATAAAGGGTCATGGCGAGCGAAGCGAAGCAATCTCAGACGGAGCAATCTCTTTTTATTAATCCTTAACCGAAAGGATACCAAGTATCGGACCAGGTAATTCTTGAAGCCTGGGGTTTCTTTTAAATTCCGCGGCGGGAACCAACTTGTAACTCAGTGGTTCTAAACCCTTTTTTTCCAAGAAATCTTTCAGTCTTTGGTGCAACTCAGGGGATTCTTCCTGAACGATAAGGACCAAATAAGTAGGGGCTACTTTGAGCCCCAAAAGGACCCCCCTTTGGACATCTATTTCATTGGCCATCTCTTTAAATAGATAAGTAGGCAATTGTTCCATTTCTTTAAAAAAGGCCTTTAGGGCCGGGTAGAGAAAGTGACGTTGATTTAGGTAAAAAAAATTCCGGTTATTGCCGGACTCCCCCTCTATGAGTTGCATCTCCTTAAGCTGATCAAGGGCCCTCTTTATAGGCGCCCAGGAAAGACCAGATTTTTTGGCAATCTTTCGACCTGTTAACCCTGCTTCTCGATACAAAGTGTATAAAATAAGCCATTTAGACCGCGAACCTAATTCGTTTAACAAACTTAAGACGTCGATCATATACCTCCTCCACCTGAACATAATCTCTCTAAGGTCTCCTTAAAATGTTTATTCGTAACCTGTTTTTTATTCTTTAATCTGTACGCTTTATTGATCTAAAAAAAGATCAAAAAAAGGACTTGCTCTGCTTTAAGTCAAAATTTAAATTAGAAAATGATTTTGTAAACTATTTTTATGGGTAAGTAGATAAATATGTCTATTGACCAAGAGTTTTTATTGCCTAATACCGACCTTTTTTCAGATTGGTTGCGATTTTTGGACCAGTTGCCTCTTGGTCTCTTAGTATCTAATAACAGCTTTAATATAGTTTTGGTAAACCGCATAGCCGCGTCTCTATTGCGCAAGAGCGAGAAAGAAATTTGTGGACAAAAGTGTTTTCGTATTCTCCACGGGAAAGATTCCCCACCAGACTTCTGCCCTCGTAGGCAGCTGCTTTCTTCTGACGGTTTAAAAGAGGCCACCTACCTCATCCATGAGGGTGGGAAAAAGATCAGGGAAAGGCTTTTCCCTCTGAAAGATAAAAAGGGAGAGATTTTAGGATACATCCATCTCCTAGAAGTTAAAGAAAAATCCCCTCTAGAAGCAACCCTAGCCACCTCTTTTCCCACTCTCTTTACCACACATAAAGGACACCAAATAAGCTTCCCAGGGGGTAATCCGGCGCAAAAAGGGCAAACTTGTTACGAGGCCTTATATGGCCGACAAGGCCCCTGTAAAAATTGTCCTCATCAAAGTGGCCAACCCAAATATCAGATGCTTAAAAATCCGCAAAATGGTCGCTGGTATTACATAATCGAAAACGTTTCCTCCACTGGAGATACCAGTACAGGTTTTACCCTGGACATTACTTTACTCAAGGAAAAAGAGGAAGAAATCCAAAAAAGAGAAACCATATTACGAATTCTGAACGAAATAAGCGATTTATTCCTCAAAAAGGGCCAATGGGAGTCTCTGGCCCCCAAACTGGAAGAATTTTTGAAGTTTATTGCCGCTCAAAGGCTTTACATCCTTGAAGAAGACGAGACAAAGGGGCTTTTGAACCCAGGCTTAATAGTACCTCCCAAAGCCCCTCCACCTTCTAAAGTCTCCAAAACCCAATGGGAAAGCCTCCCCTGGGTACGGGACAACATACATCTAGTTGAACCTACTAAAGAAAATTTTTTGCCCCAAAGGGGTTTGATTACTCCTAATTGCTGGCTTTTTTGGCATCCCTTTCCTTCTGGGGGCGTTTTAGGGGTGGAATTTGCGAAAAAACCGCCTGATTTTATACAGGAAGCTTTGATAATGCTCTGCAACACCCTAGGCCATATTTGGGCAGCCTACCAAATGGCCCAAAAATTACGCAAAGAACACGAAAGAGTGCGCGTAATATTATCCAGTATGGCCGATGGAGTCATCGTTACCAACAACGACGGATATATCGAAATGATGAACAAGGCGGCGGCCAAATTAACGGGCTGGGCCCCGACTTTTGCGCAGGGCAAACATATACACGAAGTACTACCGCTTCGTTTTCTACCCAACCAGCAACCTGAAGACTTGATTAGTGTTGTACATAAATTTGGCTCAAGTTATCAACCCTCTCAGGATTTCTTGTTTTATAGCCGCAACAATACTAAACACCGGCTACATGTCTCTGCTGCCCCCATAAAAGATAGGGCCTCCAACGAATTAATAGGGGTGGTAGTGGTATTTAGAGACCTTACGCGCTATTTTTCCCTGGGCGAAGAGAAATTTCGCCGTCAAAAATTACAGGCCCTAGAGGTAATGGCCGCTGGACTGGCCCACGACTTTAACAACCTACTCATGAACATCGCCTCCCATCTTTTTCTGGCCCGCAATAGTTCTGATCCAAAAAAAATTCAGCAGTCCCTCGAAAATATAGAAAAGATCTTGAAAAGGGCCCGAAACCTTACGGAACGCCTCTTCCATTTTGCCCAAAGAGAGATCCCCTCCTCCAAGGCCTCTGACCTTAAACAAATAGTGACCGAGATAGTAGAGCTTATCTTGAGTGGTAGCAGTATAAAAGCCCGAATGGACCTGCCCGAAGATTTATGGCGGCCGTTAATAGACGAGACGCAACTGACCAGAGTAATTCAAAACCTCATCCTAAACGCCCAAGAAGCCATGGGAGAGACTGGGACCCTATGGATAAAGGCCCAGAATATAAAAATAGACGAATCTAGCCCCCTGCCCTTGAAGAAGGGGCATTATATTCGCCTAGAAATAAAGGATAACGGACCAGGGATCCCAGCGCATCTCCTCCCCTATATATTTGACCCCTACTTTACCACCAAAGCAAAAGGTTCTGGTCTAGGCCTGGCTATAGTCTACGGCATAGTAAAAGATCATAATGGTCATATAGAAGTTTATTCTAAAGAAGGCAAAGGGACTTCTTTCGTTATATACTTGCCAGCCGAACAGGAATATTTATCAACCAAAGAACAACAAAATAAAGAGGATAATTTAAGAGACAAAACAAAACTTTCTGGCAACAAAATATTAGTTATAGATGATGACTTTGACCTTTGTTCTTCTCTAAAGGAAATGCTTTCTATTGTAGGTTATAAAGTAGAAACCGCAGAAAAAGAGGAAATAGCTTTAAAAAAATACAAAGAGGCCCTTAAAAAAGGAGATAAGTTTAAAATAGTTATTTTAGATTTAATGTTATCTGGAACTACAGGATGGGAAATATTATCAAAGTTAAAAAGTATCGACCCGAAAATAAAAATAATATTGACTAGCGGCTATTCTAAAACTTTATTAGATAATAAGATACCTAAAGATATAACCTTTTTAAGAAAACCATTTCTTATGGAAGAGCTTTTGCAGGCAATAGAAAAGTATTTGGAAAAAGACGAACTATAGAGAGATTAATCTTGCCAATTTGGACGGTGGATAGCAAGAGCCAAATATCTATTATTTTCTTGGAAAATTAGTCTCTTTTGGACCATATCACGTAGAAAATTTTTTAATTCATCTTCTTTAAGGCCGGTAAATTTGTTTTTTATTTCCGAAAAATTTCTTATATCCGTCAGGAATAGATAAACTTTACGTCCCATGCCAGTAAGACGATGATGTAATACTTTGTCCTCGGGTAGGACTTGACGAATCAAAATAAACCTACCCCCATCACGATAGGCCAAAAGAGGCCCTTTAGTTTTTGAAAGGGCTAGGTAACGTTTCTGCCAGCGTAAAACCTTTTCTCTTACCGGACGCCACAATCTTCTCTGGAACACCCGATCACCGCGATAAGACCAAGCCAAAGGGACAAGGCCTTTAAATACCTCCTTAGGGAATAATATCCGGTAGTGCGGATGCGGATAAATCGCCTTTAACCCAAAAGATTTGTAATCTCTAAAGACCGGGCTCCCGTAGCCTAACCAAAAAGAAACGGTAGTAAGAGGTCTAAAGGGAAAAACAAAATCCAAATTAACCAGAGATTCTTCCATTTCTTCCCGCGTAGACAGAGGAAACTCTAAAATAAGATTCCCTTCTAACAAGAGACCTGCTTCCTCACAATGCCGCATGGCCGCCACGTTATCCATAGCAGTTGTACCCTTGTTAAGGCGTTTTAATAAAGAAGTACTCAGGGCCTCGATGCCAATTTGTACCCAGTGCAGGCCCCCCTGGCGCATAAGATGATAGTGTTTCCGTTGATATACAGCCCTCAATTCCGCAAAAAAACGGTAATCTAGGCCGTCTTGAGCCAGCGCAGAAAAAAGATTGAGCGCACCCTGGGCAGGTAGACAATTATCCATAAAAGAAAAGTCCAAAAGCCCGGCCTGGGCATGTGCCCTTATCTCTTTAAGGACCTTTTCCAAGGGCTTTTGACGATAACCCCGCCACTGAAGGTTTAAATTACAAAAGCGGCACTTAAACCACCAGCAACCACGAGATGTTTCCAAGGGAACCAGCGGGAAAAATCTCTTCTCCCCAGGCAGCGAAAGCACTTCTTTAAGATAATCTTCATAAATAGGCGAAGGAATTTCCGAAGCCGAAAGCTCTAAAAAGCCTTCCCCCTGAATCTGCCCGTTTTGGCGATAAAATAAGCCCCGCGAGGGTAAGGGTTCCCGGTTAACAAGATGTTTTAAAAGCCCTAAAAGGGGCCTTTCTCCCTCACCATTTATTACGTAATCTATCGTGGGAAAACATTGCAAAAGGGCCTTCCCCATTTCGTCTGCACAGCTCGAACCACCAAAGACTATGGGAAGCTCGGGAAAGTGTCTTTTAAGCCATCTTGCCCCCCAAAGGGAGGAACAAAGTTGATTTAAGCAGACCGAAAAGCCCACCGCTAGAAACTCTGACCAAGGCAGGGCCGAAAAATATTCCTCAAGGGTATTTTCCAAAACCGCTAAAGTTGTTTCAAAGTCGACGGCGAGGGATTTTTTGCGTGTCAGCCTGTTAAACAACGAGAGGATTTCCTTTTTGTGTTGAGGGAAAAGTAGGGCTGCAAAGAAAGATTCCGCCAACCAGGAAGTCTCGCTAAGCACGTGATATTGTTGGAAACCCAGCCTTTCAGCCACCCGCACATAAGGATGGAAAGTTCTGACCTCAAGTTCAGGCCACACATTCCTTAAATATCCTTTTAACACGCCCAACTGTACCGAAGGACGATTAAAAAGAGGCCACGGCATGGAGACCAAGGCAAAAGCCTTTTTCATAGTCTCAATTTAACACTATAGGAGTAAAAAAACAGCAAATTAGTTACCGTTTAATTTGTCTTAGGGCAATAGGTCACCACCAAACAGGCCAAAGCCCTCTGCGTTTTTTTCGTAATATTTCGCCATGGCTACACACACGGCCTCAGAGGAATAGAATTGTTTCAATTATTGACCTAGGTATCCAGTTTGTGTTTAAATTTGAAAAGAGATATTTTCAGACTCCTATTCCAAGAAAGACCATGCTTTTTTGGCCCCTAAAGAGGAGGGCTATTTATTGGTTAGAGAGGCCAACATAAAAAGCAAGGCCCTAAACCATCCCAAGTCTCTCAAACGGGAGATAATAGAAAGTATTCCTGGGCTTTTATTAATTGTCGCGGTAGCCATTACAGCTTATGTAGTTGCGCCTTATCTCCGCCAGTACCCTCTATTTCGCACTTATCTTGAGCTCAAAGATTTTATCTTGGCCATTCTCTTTGGCATTTTTATCAAAAACACCCTTGGGGTGCCGGCTATTTTTCATCCTGGTTTGCGTTTCTCCACTATTCTTACCAAAACGGGCATCGTAGTAATGGGTGCTAAATATTCCCTAAGTGGGCTTATCAAAGTCGGAGGGCCAGCCCTAATCTACATCGCTTTTTTCCTCTTTGGGTCGGCCCTATTTTTGATGTGGGTAGGAAAAAAGGCCCGGGTTCCCACTCCCTTAGCCGCTTGTTTATCGGCTGGGCTTTCGGTATGTGGCGTTTCCGCTACTATAGCCATTGCCCCAGCAGTACGCGCCCGCAATCGCGATATGGCTTACTCCATCGCGGTTGTCCTCATGTTTGGCTTGTTGGCCCTATTAGTTTTTCCTGTCCTTGGGAGATTGCTTCATCTAAGTGATCTCCAGTACGGGGCCTTTTGTGGAGTGGGGATCGTCAATTCGGCCCAAGTCCTGGCCGCCGGATTTGCTTACAGTGAAGAGGCCGGTCTGGTAGCCGGTATTTACAATATCGGACGGGTAGTCTTTTTGCCCTTTGTAGTATTGATGCTTGCCATTATAGCCGCCAGCCAAGAAACCCCTGAGGGAAAAGAAGGCCTTAAAATAAATAAGTGGCAGATAATCATAGATAAGTTCCCCATCTTTGTCTTGGGATTCCTCTTCGTGGTCCTGCTGAACACCTTTGGTTTCCTAAACAAGGAAGAAATCCACCAGGCCAAGGTCTTCATGAATTGGGCCTTCCTCTTGGGATTTGCCAGCATTGGGCTTACAACCAGACTATCCGATCTAAAAGCTGCTGGACTTTCCGGTTTTCTGGTAGGGTTCGTGGTAGCTGGGCTTAAAGCCGCCTTAGCCCTGGGCGTTGTCCTCACTTTTTTGGATTAGGAGGTAATCATGGCCCTTTCCAAATCTCGCAAACAGGATATCGTGGTCATAATTATGGGGATAGCTCTGGTACTATTAGCCAAGTTGCTCCACTAGCCTTGTTTAGTAGAGTCCTTTTTGGGGTGTCCGAACCCCTGAGAAAGCGTAATTTAGAGTTGACCATTAACCTGGTCAAAAAGACTGGAGCCTCTCTTTTAGTCCTCTTAGTAATCGATGATTATTTTTGTCATTATGGCGAAGTAGATCCCCTCGCCTCCCCACAAAGTAGAGAAGATTTTGTGACCTATGTATTGGAAGAAGGCCTTAAGGAAGCCCAAAAAAGGCAAGCCGCTCTGAAAAGACAACTCTCCCAGGCCGACCTCTCTTACCGTATCTATTTAAAACAAGGCTCCTTGCTAAAAGTCCTTTTGGAAACAGCCCGTTTAGAGAGAGTAGATCTGATTGTCTTAGAAGGCACTACCCTAAGCCGCAGGGCCTACAGAAAACTTCTTCGTGAAGCTCCTACTAGCCTTTTGTTTCTTTAAAAAGCTGGCGCCTTTACAGTATTTTACGCCGACAAAATGTCATAGAAGAAAAAATGGTTCGCTATTCGCATAAATATTTATGCGAAGGTCCAGGTTACTTTAGTAAGTAGAACTTTGATTAAGAAAAAAGTCAATTAATTAATAGAAACTTGGGTCTCATTATTTGAGACTTTTGCAAAACACCTTTTCTTAAGGCCCGTTTCAGGATCCGTTCCTATTTTTCGAAACGAAAAATAGGAACGGATCCTTTGCGGTTGTGCTTGCAATATAGATCTTAGCAATTTTGCAAAGGTCTTTTAGCTTGTTTAGTATAATTGGTAGGCCTATTTTGTTACATTCTATTTAAGAAAAATTAAACTTTTTGAGAATTTGCGGGATGGGGCACTCGTCATGAGCGTATTCAAAATGTTATTTGTTTTGGTTTTCTAGTATAAGTTCTCTTATAGCTAACGATATAGATACAGGTTTAGAAAATTCTTGAGAAACTTCGTAGCCTATATAGTTTAGCCACGTAAGTAATAAATCTAGATTTTTAAGATCAATATTTTCGATTTCTGCACTTATTTCTATCTGGTCTTCGATATTAATGGTTATTTTAACGGTTTTTTGATCAATTTTCACCTTAAATTTGACTTTGCTCTTGTTCAAAAGCGTTTTTAATATATATTCGCTGATGTTTCCCGTATATTCTTTTTGGTCTTCTAAGATCAATATTATAGATTGTTCTTCTGGTCTTTTTTTAGTAATTTTCTCAATAGTAAATTTTATATCTTTAAGGATTTTATTTGTCTGGTAGCGAAGTTTGTTTTGTAAGACTTCTACAGTAGGTAAAATATAGGATGAGTTGTCTTCAAAAGATTCCAAAAATTCGGTAGGGGGGAGGCGTCTTTTAGACGTGGGGTAAGAAATAATTTCTTGGAGTTGCGTGAGGACCTCTGGGGAAACCTTTATCTGACGAAACTCTTTTAACCCAGCTTCTTTTATGGCTTCACGCCAGAAGGCATCACGCTGAAAATCACGGCTGCCGTAGTCGTACTCGTAATATACTGCTTTTATACCGGCCGAGGCAATGAGTTTAAGACACACATAGCAAGGAGCTAAGGTGCAGTAAAGGTCGGCCCCTTCTACGGAGATGCCAAAGCGAGCTGCTTGGGCGATGGCGTTGGCCTCAGCGTGGGTGGCTCGACAAAAATTATATTTATCTATATCAGGAATGCCCTTTTCGCGCCGAAAACAGTAGCCAGGACCTTTGTCTATACAATGCCAGGCCCCAGGCATGGGGCCGTTATAGCCCGTGGCCAGAATGCGTTTGTCGCGTACTATTACTGCTCCTGAGGGGCGCGAATTGCAACCGGAACGTAGGGCAACCATCTTGGCCAAGAGCATAAAATATTCGTGCCACGGGGCCCTTTTCATAGGACAAAAGAGTCTTTTAACTCCTTATATAGAGGAAATTGCGCACACAGCTGGCCTACTTTTTGACGAATTTCCTTAATTAAGGTCTCGTTCTGGTGGTCTTTTAACACAGCCACCATCCACTCCCCTACTTGTTCGATCTCTTTTTCACGCAGCCCCCGTGTGGTAACAGCGGGTGTACCGATACGTATGCCGCTCGTTATCCTGGGCGGAAGGGGGTCAAAGGGAATGGCGTTTTTATTTACGGTAATACCAGCTCGTTCCAGCGCTTGTTCTGCTTCGGCACCTGTTAGGCCTTGTTGGGTAAGATCTACCAAAATAAGGTGATTATCTGTCCCTCCAGAAATAAGCCTGAAGCCGTGCTGTTGGAGTAGCGCCGCCAGAGCTCGGGCATTGGCCACCACTTGTTGTTGATAGGTCTTAAATTCTGGAGCCAAGGCTTCTTTAAAACATACGGCCTTGGCGGCGATAATGTTCATGTGCGGTCCGCCCTGAATTCCAGGAAAGACTGTTTTGTCAAGGAGCCGGGCGTATTGTCCCTGGGCCAGGATAAAACCACCCCGTGGCCCACGCATGGTCTTGTGAGTGGTAGAAGTTACGAAATGCGCATAGGGTACTGGAGAGGGGTGAATGCCTGCCGCCACAAGACCGGCGATGTGGGCCATATCTACCATAAGATAGGCCCCGACTTCCTGGGCTATCTGGTAAAAGGCTTCAAAGTCAATAACGCGGGGGTAAGCGCTGGCACCCGCTACAATGATGCGGGGGTGGTGTTCCTGAGCCAGCTTACGTACCTCTTCGTAATCTATGGTCTCTGTGTCGCGAGAAAGGCCGTAATGCACGACTTTATATAGTTTGCCCGAAAAATTGACCTTGGAGCCGTGAGAAAGGTGGCCTCCGTGGGCCAAATTCATGGACAAAATAGTATCTCCAGGTTCGAGTACCGCAAAATATACGGCCATGTTGGCCTGGGTACCTGAATGGGGCTGTACATTGGCGTATTCAGCCCCAAAAAGCACCTTGAGTCTCTCTACAGCTAACTCTTCTACCTGGTCTACAAATTGACAACCTCCGTAATAGCGGTGCTCTGGATACCCTTCGGCGTATTTATTCATCAATACCGTACCTTCGGCTTCCATAACCGCTAGAGAGGCAAAATTTTCAGACGCTATCATTTCTAGCTGACCGCTTTGACGCTCGATTTCTTGCCGAATAAGGGCCGCTATCTCTGGATCAGTTTGTTTTAGGTGTTTCATTTCCGTCCTCTTTGACTATGTTTTCTATCATTTCTACCCGCCGGGCATGTCGTCCCCCTTCAAAGGGGGTTTCCAGAAAGACTTTGACTATTTCTAGGGCCAAGGCGTCTCCTAAGACACGCCCCCCCAGCACAAGTATATTGGCGTTGTTGTGCCGTCTGGCCATTTGCGCGGTAAAAGGCTCATGACAAAGAGCAGCACGAACGCCGGTAAAGCGGTTGGCTACCATACTCATACCCAGCCCGGTGCCGCACACCAAAATGCCCCGTTCCACCGCGTTTTCCGCCACCACACGGGCTACTTTGGCCCCGTAAACTGGGTAATCTACCGAATCCGTACTGTAACAGCCCATATCTTCCACTTGGTGTCCCATGCTGGTAAGGAACTCTTTGATCTTTTCCTTGAGCTCAAAACCAGCATGATCACTACCCAGGGCTATTTTCATGGCTACCCCTCAAATTCTTTGAAAATTAATACCGCATTCGTTCCCCCAAAGCCAAAGCTGTTGGACAGGGCCACTTTGACTTTTTGTTTCCGGGCCTGATTGGGCACATAATCTAAATCGCACTCGGGATCTGGCTCTTCGTAATTTATGGTGGGGGGAATCACCCCTGTTTCTATGGTTTTTACGGTAAATACCGCCTCTACACCCCCGGCGCCACCCAAAAGGTGTCCGGTCATGGACTTGGTAGAAGATACGGGTATAGCTTTGGCTCGTTCTTTGAACACGGTTTTTATGGCCCGGGTTTCGGCAAGGTCGTTTAGCGGGGTACTGGTACCGTGGGCGTTAATATAATCTACATCTTGATAGCTCAGACCTGCATCAGCCAGGGCCATGGCCATACACCTTGCGGCTCCTTCCCCGTCTTCAGGAGGCGCAGTCATGTGAAAGGCGTCTCCTGTAAGGCCGTAGCCGCACAATTCCGCATAGATTTTGGCGCCACGCTCTAGGGCGTGTTCTAGGCTTTCTATAATAATAATCCCTGATCCTTCTCCAATTACAAATCCGTCTCTTTTGGCGTCAAAGGGGCGACTGGCCTTTTCAGGAGTATCGTTATATTTGGTAGACAAGGCCTTTATAACCGAAAAACCTGCCACGGTAAGAGGGGTAATGAGGCCTTCGGCACCGCCACAGATCATTACCTCGGCCCGCCCTTCCCTAACAAGCCGAAAGGCCTCACCAATGGCGTGACTGCCTGCGGCACAGGCTGTACACACAGCCAGGTTAGGCCCCTTGGCCCCGTAGAGTATGGCTACTTGACCGGCGGCCATGTTGGGAATCATCATGGGGACAAAAAAGGGGGAGACCCTACGCCACCCCTTTTGGTGGAGAATGGGGGTGTAATGTTCTACTGTGCCGACCCCCCCCATTCCTACACCAATAATGACCCCAGCCCCTTCCCCTAAAGGAGTTCCTAGGAGCCCAGCGTCTTCTAGGGCTTCGTGGCTGGCGGCGATGGCGTACTGGATAAAGGTATCCACGCGCGAAACCAGCTTTTTGGGCATAAAATCTTCGGGCTTAAAGCCCTTTACCTCGCCGGCCACCCGGCTGGGGTACCCGGTAGCGTCAAATTTGGTAATAGGGCCAATACCTGACCGACCAGAAACGAGCTTTTCCCACGTTTCGGTAACCCCTATACCCAAGGGGGTTATAGTACCAAGCCCCGTTACTACTACGCGATGCTTCTCCTTCACTAGGCCTCTCCTACACGGACTTTAATATAATCAATTACGTCTTTTACAGTACGAAGCTTTTCGGCTTCTTCGTCGGAGACCTCTACGTCAAAGGCTTCTTCCATGGCCATGACCAATTCTACCAAATCTAGTGAATCTGCTCCCAGGTCGTCAATAAAAGCAGCCTCTGGTTTGACCTTTTCTCGAGGGACATTGAGTTTTTCAACGATGATCTCTATCACTTTTTCTTCTACAGACATGTTAGCCTCCTTTTAGCCTGTTTAAATTGTCTCTTAAGGATGCCTCTTTTTACCGAAGGGTTTTTATTATTTCAAGCCGTTAAGGCATAATTTGTAGGTATTTATTATCCCTTCCTCTGGGTTAAAAATACGTGGACGTTTTTGCCCCCTTTACGCCAGGATCTAAGGCTTTTACATATATAGCCCACCGTTTACGTGTATTACAGATCCCGTGATATAAGAGGCCTCTTCGGAGGCCAAAAACACCACCGCTGGGGCCACTTCTTCGGGGCGTCCTACACGCCCCATGGGGATCTGGGCGATGACGGCCTCTTTTATTTTAGCAGGTATTTTTGAGGTCATATCCGTTTCTATAAAACCCGGGGCAACCACATTGACCGTTACACCCCTGGAAGCCACCTCACGGGCCAGGGATTTGCTAAACCCCAAGATCCCCGCCTTGGCGGCGGCGTAGTTTGTCTGACCTACATTACCACTAAAGGCTATTACCGAAGAGATGTTAATGATACGCCCGTAACGGCGTTTGAGCATACCCTGTAATACAGCCTTACAACAGTTAAACACACCCTTTAGATTTACCGCGATTACTTGGTCGAAATCTTGAGGCTTCATCCGTAAAAATAGAGTATCGCGGGTAATGCCGGCGTTATTGACCAGGATCTCTATCGGTCCCAGGGCCTCTTCGGCCTGTCTTACTGCCTGGGTTACGGCTTCGAAGTCAGCCACATCAAACGGCAAGGCCAGGGCCTTTGCCCCCAGAGATTCTATGGTTTTTACCACCTCTTGGGCCGCTTCTGCCGAAGAACTGTAATTTACCACCACGTGAGCCCCTTCTTGGGCCAAGGCCAGGGCAATGGCCCTCCCAATTCCCCTTGATGCTCCGGTAACTAGAGCAACCCGTTCTTTTAAGCGCATCAGATTCTCCTTGTTGCCTATATTGTTTTAAAATCTCTGCCGTACATTTTTCCCTAGCTTTGGGATCCCTTTTGTCTTATTTGCCTCGGGTGAGGTAAAGTTAGCTATTAGTATCCTCTTTTTTAGCTTGGCAATATTCCTCCATGAGTTCATCGATTAATTCTTGTACCGAGACTATCTTTTCTACGCGCCAAGCATTGGCCCCGGCAAAGACAAAGCCTCCTTCTAACCGTCCCTTTTGGGCGTTGATAAGGGCGGCAGCAATACAATAGGGGCTTTGGCGATAGTTACACGTCTTTAAACAGTGGTACATACACTTATAAGGCTTTTTCTTCCCCTGTTCTACTTCTTCGATAAACTTACCCTTAATTACCCGACCTGGTAGGCCCACAGGACTTTTTATTATTTTGAGGTCTCTCTGGGAGGCCTTTATATAGGCCTCTTTAAAGGCCAAAGAGGCATCACACTCGTGGGTGGCTACAAAACGGGTGGCCATCTGTACCCCCGCAGCCCCAATTTTGTGTAGGTAGAAATAGATGTCTTTCCCGGTATAAATCCCTCCTGCTGGAATAACCGGGATAGGACGCCCGGCTATATCTTCGTATCGCTTCATGGCCTCTATTACCTGGGGGGTTATGATCTCTAATTGGGTCTCTGGTGTTTCTAATTTTTCGGGCTTAAAACCCAGGTGCCCCCCTGCTTTGGGCCCCTCCACCACCACGGCGTCGGGCAGGTAGCCGTATTTCTGCCACCACCGTTTGGCAATAAGTTCTGCTGCCCTGGCGGAAGAGACTATGGGGGCCAATTTTGTTGGTGAGCCTTCTGGTCGCAGGGCCGGTAGGTTTAAGGGAAGACCAGCGCCACAAAATAGGATATCTGCCCCGGCCTCACATGCTGCCCGGCACAGGGGTTCGAAGTCGGTCAAGGCGACCATGACGTTTACCCCAATGATACCTCCAGGAGCTTTTTCTTTGGCCAGGGTGATTTGACGTTTTATGCCTTTAATGTTGGCCTCTGTGGGGTTTTTTAAAAAAAAGGCCTCGCCCTCGTATACACCCACCAAGGCGGCTGATATTACGCCTATAGCGCCTGCGCGTGCTACAGCCGAGGCTAGTCCCGCTAAGGATATCCCTACTCCCATACCCCCCTGGACAATGGGTACCGGGGCCACTAGGTCACCTATTTTTAAGGGAGGGGGGTCACAAGACCATCTCTTTTTGCTCATCTGCCATCTCCAGTATGTACACTATTTATATTTTCAAGAGCAATTTCAGGGAGTTTGTCAAGTTTATTTGTCACTTTTTATTCAAGCCCTTTAGTCTCTCTATGAGAAGGGGAAGGAATTCCCTTACGTCGGCCTGGATGGCAATGTGGGCTCGTCTCATCAATGGTGCTTCGGGGTCTTTATTGACCGCTACAATGGTCTCGGCCCCTTTCAGGCCCACCATATGGTGTAGGGCACCTGATAATCCAAAACCGATATAGAGTTTGGGAGAGATAGTGGCTCCGCTTACCCCGATCATGTGTTCTTCGGAGACCCAGCCCAGATGGCACACCGGCCTGGTGGCCCCTACGGCCCCATGTAATAGCTGGGCCAGCTCAAATAGTTTGGAAAATAGCTCTTTGTTTTGCAACCCCCGGCCTCCAGCTACTACTACCTTGGCTTTTTTTAGACTTATATCTTTGACAGGTACTTCTTGGCGTTCAAGTATTTCGAGAGCACTTACAAAGAGATCCTCCTCAAGCGCGAGGGTTTCTACATGGCCTGTGCGGTTATCGTCTTTTGGGGCCTTGGGGAATATACCCGGTCTCACCGTGGCCATTTGGGGCTTGGTACGGGAGATTATCCGAGCCATTACGTCTTCGCCAAAGGAAGGCCTTATCTGGACCAAGGCCTTATCCTCCGGCCTTATTTCAAAACCGATGCAGTGAGCGGTAAGGCCAAGCCTTAGCGTGCCCGCCACCCGCGGGGCCAGGGCTTGGCCCATGGCGGTGGCCGCAAAGAGCATGACTTCGGGCTGTTCCTTACTTAATAGTTGGGTCACTATACGGCTGTAAACATCGTCTCGAAAGTCACCAAGCCTTTGGTCCAGGGCCAGAAGCACCCTGTCGGCCCCGTATTTTATTAGTTCTTCGGCCTTTTCTTTCCCTTCGGGGGGGCCTATAAACAATACGGTAAGAGGCGTGTGTAAGATGTCGGCTAGGCGACGCCCTTCATAGAGTAATTCGTAAGTGCTGTCGTGAAGGTCTGTACCGGTCCATTCCCCAAATATAAAGATACTCATGATATTAGCCCCCTTTCTTTGAGCACACTTACCAGTTCATCGACCAATTTTTCCACCGGGCCCGAGAGGAACTTTTGTTCGCTTTGGTATTCTGGGTGAAAGACATCTAACACCTGGGTGGGAGACCCAGAAAGACCGATCCTTTGGGGTTCAGCTTGTAGGTCTTGAGCAGTCAGGATCTCTACAGGGTCTTTCTCCAGAGTAGTAAGCAGGCGTTTTAACGAAGGAGGACGGGGGTCGTTTATCTCGTTTTCGGTGGTGATGACCAAGGGGAGTTTGGCCTTTAAGCGCTCCAGGTGTGAATCGGTCAGGCGAACCAATTCCAGGGTCTTATTAGTAACGCGGGCCTCTTTTACCCAAATTACCGAGGGCCATCCCAGCCAGGCGGCTATTTCCGGGCCTACTTGAGCAGTTTCACCGTCTATGGAGACCTTGCCGCAGATTATCAAGTCAAAGGGCCCCAGCTTGGTAGCGGCCCTGGCCAGTACATAACTGGTGGCCAGGGTATCTGCACCGGCAAACGCCCTATCCGAGAGGAGAACCACTCTGTCGGCCCCGCAGGCATAGGCCTCGATGAGAATAGGTTTGGCATTGGGGGGCCCCATGGAGACGGCGGTTACTGTACCTTTGGTATCCTCAGCCAGGCTAAGGGCAAGTTCCAGGGCGTAGCGGTCATAGGGATTAAGCTCTAACTCACTCCCCTCTCTCTTTAAAGTATGGGTTTGGGGGTCGACCTTTATAGTACCTGGCTTAGGTACCGGTTTTAGACAACACATGATGTGCATGGGTTATTCCTCCTCGTCTGCGGGATAGAGCTTAGCAAGCTCTCGGGCGATAATATTTTTCTGGATTTCGTTGGTACCTTCGTATATTTGAATACATTTGGCATCACGCATATATTTTTCGGCCAAGAAGTCCCGCATATAACCAAAACCGCCCATCATTTGTACGGCTCGTTCGGCTATCCACATGGCAGTATCACTGGCAAAACACTTGGACATGGCCGAAGGGCCAGAGATGTTTTTGGCCCCGGCATCTATAAAACGGGCCACGCTGTAAACCAGGGCCCTTGCGGCCTCAAGACGCATGGCCATTTCGGCGAAGGTGTGGCTTACGGCCTGAAAATTATAGATGCTTTGTCCAAACTGGACTCGGCGACGGCAGTGTTTGAGGGCTATTTCCATTACACCCTGAGCTAGACCTACGGCCTGGGCGGCCACCCCAGGGCGAGCCAGGTCCAAGGTCTTGATAGCAATGATAAAGCCCATGCCCTCACGCCCCAGGAGCCTATCTTTGGGGATGCGGCAGTCAGAAAAAAACAGCTCCGTGGTGGCCGAAGTCCGAAGCCCCATCTTTTTCTCTTTTTTCCCCACGCTAAAGCCGGGATCATTTTTGTGTACGACAAAGGCGCTGGCCCCTCGGGGGCCTTTCTTGGGGTCGGTTAGGGCTATCACCACGTAATAGTCTGCTATCCCCCCGTTGGTGATCCATTGTTTCATGCCGTTTAACACGTAGTAGTCGCCGTCTTTACGGGCGGTAGTTTTAATGGCGGCGGCGTCACTGCCTGCCTGTGGTTCTGTCAAGGCAAAGGCCCCCAGTTTCTTGCCAGCCGCAAGTTCCGGGAGATAGCGGGCCTTTTGCTCTTTATTGCCGGCCAAAATAATAGGATAAGCCCCCAGGGCACTGGCCGCAAAGGTTATAGCCACTCCTGGACAGTATTTCGAAAGGGTCTCTATGGCTAGACAATTCTCCATGGTGCCAAAACCCAGTCCTCCGTACTCCTTGGGTATGGCTATCCCAAAGAAATCGGCCTGAGCCAGGGCTTTAAGAGGCCTTGGGTCTACTTTCTCCTCTTCGTCCCATTGGCGTACAAAGGGCTTTATATACTCTCTGCCTATGCGATCGGCTACTTCTATAATCAGGAGTTGTTCTTTAGTCAGGGCGTAATCTAGCATGGCTTCCTCCTTTGATTCCCCCTTTCTTACCTTGAGGTTTCGGTCAAAACAAGGGTGATCGAAAAGATTTCTGCCTCAAAACCCCTTTATCGGGGGACAGTTTCTGTTTTTTCGTCCTCCAAACAGGACCTGGCCCTTTGGGCCTAAATATTTTGCTTGAATGTAGATTTGGCAAAGGTTCCTTAATAGTCTATTTTAAACCTGCTATTGCCGTTTAGATGCTCCCATTTTAGGTACTTTTGGATCCGCACAAAGCACAGGGAGTTTTTGATCATCGGAAGGTTGTGTTAAAAAGAAACAATCCATGCCGGGGAGGTAGAGCATGAAGGATCTAACCAAGATAAAAGTGGCCGATATTATGAGTCGCTGGGTCGTTACGGTAGGAATAAACGACAAGATCGAAGATGTCTTACGCACCTTTGTTGAGTTTAAAGTCCACGCGGTAGTGGTCATTGGGCCGGGAGGAGAGTTTATGGGGGTAATAAGTCATTCTGATATAATAGAGGCTTTGAATAAACTTGGGCCCCGCTTTTTTGACCTGGAAGTCGAAGACATTATGTGCCCCAAGCCTTACACAATTGAGGGAGAGGCCTCGGTAAAAGAAGCGGCCGCCAAGATGATAAACAACAAGGTACACAGACTCTTGGTCCTTTCTCAACAGCCGGCCAAACGTGTCCCTGTGGGGATCGTATCGGCTACGGATATAATTCGCGTGGTAGCGGAACAGTAGTTGACGGATCCCCGAGGGTTTGTTAATCCGCGGAGCTAAAAAAACAGCGTAGGAGGCCCATATGACCGAAAGGACCCTCAGTCTCATCAAACCCGATGGGGTCAAGCGCGACCTGATCGGCGAAATACTCCGTTTTTACGAAAAAGAAGGCCTAAAGGTAGTAGCGCTCAAGATGCTCAGACTTTCCAAGGAAGAGGCCAAGCGCTTTTATATCGTGCACAAAGAGCGACCTTTTTACGAAGAGCTTACAGACTATATGTCTTCTGGACCCATTGTGGCCTTGGTGTTGGAAGGAGAAAACGCCATTGCCAAGTGTCGCCAGATTATGGGGGCCACTGATCCCGCCGAGGCCGAAGAAGGTACTATCCGTAAGACGTTTGCCCTGAGTAAAGGAGAAAATACTGTACACGGTTCGGATAGCCCCGAAGCGGCGGCCCAGGAGATCGCCTTTTTCTTTAGCGATTTAGAAATATTGGCGCGCTAGTGAAAGAAGAAGACCTCATAGCCTATCTGCTAAGCCAGAAAGGACAGAAGGCCTTAGACGAGGGAATAGGTGATGATTGTGCTATTTTGGTGGGTAAGGGGGGCTACACCCTCCTTACCACCGATGCCCTGGTAGAGGGTGTGCACTTTGATAGGCGCTATTTTTCCGCTTATTTTTTAGGGCGTAAGCTAGCTGTCGTAAATCTGAGCGACATGGCTGCCATGGGCGGGTGCCCCCAGGCCGCTCTCCTTACTTTAGGTCTTCCCTCTCCTCCAGAACCTGCTTGGGTCCAAGAATTTTTTCAAGGCTTACTATCTCGTCTTGGAGAATTCGGGGCCAAGCTGGTGGGGGGAGATACGGTACGAAACCCCGGGGGGATATTCTTAAATCTTTCTCTGGTGGGCCATGCTACCTGGGCTCCGGTAAGGCGAGATAAGGCCAGGCCAGGAGAGATAATTTTTGTTTCTAGGCCCCTAGGGGCCTCTGCCGCCGCTCTGGAACTGCTCCAAAAGGGTGTCTCTTGCCCTGATCCGCTGATCCAGGCCCACCTGGACCCTGAACCAGAGTTGCTTTTGGGCCAGGCCTTGGCCCAAAAGCAACTTATTTCTGCCCTGATCGATATCTCCGACGGCCTGGCCCTTGACCTCAAACGCTTGTGTAGGGCCAGTGGCGTAGGAGCCATTTTGTTTGAAGAAAGCATACCTTTTCACCCACTCCTATCAGGTCTCTCTTTGGAGGCCCCTCCCTTACATTATGCTTTATTTGGCGGCGAGGATTATGCCCTCCTCTTTACCTCTCCCCCTGCCTCCCAAGATCAGCTAACAAATTTAACTTCCTCCCTGGGGCGTATCCTATTTCCTGTCGGGCGGATTTGTGCAGAAACAGGTCTTTGGCTAAAAACAAGGCACGGAGATCAGATTCCTTTAGACGCCAAAGGGTTTGATCACTTTGCTTTTGGGCATAAACCGAGCTCCTAAGCCTCTTTTGGTTCTGAAAGACAGATATCTTTTCCCCAGCGAGTTTTTTAAATTTGCAAAGGCCTCAAAAAGATTAATATTTAAGACGAACTTCCTTTCAGGAGGTGGTGATGGCTGAAAAAAGAGGAGAGATCCCCCCTGAGGTGTTAGAACGGGTCAAGAAACTCCGCCAAGAGATTGAATATCACAATTATCGTTACTACGTATTGGACTCGCCGGTGATTTCCGATGCCGAATACGATGCCTTATTACGCGAGTTAAAAGAGCTGGAAGAAAAATACCCTGAACTAGTCACTCCGGATTCTCCTACTCAGCGGGTTGGTTTTGCGCCGGCCAAGGAATTTGGTCAAGTAAGACACGCTGAACCTATGCTTTCTTTAGATGATGCCTTTAAAGAAGAAGAGGTAATCGAGTTTGATAGACGTATAAAACGTTTCTTAGGTCTCCCCGAGGAGGCGCTCCTTGAATACACAGTAGAGCCCAAGATGGACGGCCTTGCGGTGGAACTAGTTTACGAAGACGGTGTGCTCACTGTGGGTTCTACCCGGGGGGACGGCTATGTAGGTGAAGACGTCACCAACAATTTAAAGACTATAAAGTCCATACCATTGCGTCTTTTTCGTCACCAAGGGCTTCCTATTCCCAAGAGGCTTGATGCCCGCGGGGAAGTATTTATGGAGAAGGAAAAGTTCAAGAAGTTAAATGAAGAGCGCTTGGCCCGGGGGGAGCCCCCTTTTGCCAATCCCCGCAACGCCGCAGCGGGCTCCCTGCGCCAGCTTGATCCCAATGTTACGGCTAGGAGACCTCTAGACATATTTTTCTATGGTGTAGGTCGAGTAGAGGGTTACACCTTTAAGACCCAGTGGGAAATCCTTACCACTTTGCCCAAATGGGGCCTGAAAACAAACCCTTATTGTCGCTTGGTCAAGGGGATAAAAGAAGCCATTGCCTATCATCACGAAATGGAAAAAAGGCGTGAGGAATTGCCCTACGAGGTAGACGGCATTGTGATCAAGGTTAATGATTTATCCCTGTGGGAAAAATTGGGTACCAAGGCTCGAAGCCCTCGTTATGCCTTGGCGTACAAGTTTGAACCTACCCAAGTTACCACTCAAGTGTTGGATATTGTGGTGCAGGTTGGGCGCACAGGGGCGGTAACTCCGGTGGCGGTCTTAAAACCCGTCAAGGTGGGTGGGGTGATTGTCTCCCGTGCTACTTTACACAATGAAGATGAAATAAGACGTAAAGACATCCGTATTGGCGATTGGGTCTTGGTGCAACGGGCAGGCGACGTGATCCCTGAGGTGGTCATGCCCATTAAGGACAGGCGTACCGGTAAGGAACGTCCCTTTGAAATGCCTCGTACCTGTCCTGTTTGTGGGAGTCAACTGGTACGCAAACCTGGAGAAGCGGTGTGGCGGTGTCCCAATAAAAACTGTTATGCCCAGTTGGTACGCCATCTACAGCACTTTGCCAGCCGCAACGCCATGGATATAGAGGGCCTAGGAGAAAAGGTGGCACGGGCCTTGGTAGATGCAGGCCTAGTACGAGATGTAGCCGATCTCTACTATCTAAAAGTGGAAGATCTCTTACAGTTGCCTGGTTTTGCCCTTAAAAAGGCCCAAAATCTCTATAATGCCATTCAAAAGAGCAAAAAAACTACCCTGGCCCGCTTTTTGTACGCTTTAGGGATTAGGCACGTGGGTGAAGTGGTGGCCCAGATCCTTGCGGAACACTTTAAGAGCCTGGATAAGCTGCAAAAGGCCACAGTGGCTGACCTTATGTCTATCCCGGGGATAGGACCTGAAGTGGCTCAAAGCATAGTAGAATTTTTCCGTAACCCCCGGAACCAGAGGACCCTGGAAAAGCTCATTAAGGCTGGTATTACCTTTGAAGACGTAAAAGAAGGAGAAGAGGCGGAGGAAAAGCCCTTAAAGGGTTTGACCTTTGTCTTTACCGGGGCCCTAAAGAGTATGACCAGAGAAGAGGCCAAAAAGCGGGTTCAGGCCTTGGGCGGAAAAGTGGCCTCTGATGTCTCGCGCCGGGTGGATATAGTAGTGGTAGGAGACAAGCCAGGGTCGAAATTTCAGAGGGCCCAGCGTCTGGGCCTCAAGATCATAGGCGAAGAGGAATTCTTGCGCCTTATCGGTGCCCGATGAGGCGTTGATAAAAAGACAAGTTTTTGGGGCCAGAGTCGATAAATAAGAGGGGTATTGGAGAATGCCTACGGAGGCAGATATGGCGGGGGGGAAAAAAGACCATACGGAGTGTGGGCCAGGGATATTGCTTTGGGTTGCCTTCTTTAGTTCGGTAGCAGGGGCGCTCTTTTGTGGTACAGAGGTGATTTTAAGCTTTAGCGGGCGTACCTTATGTCATGCCCAAACCTGTGCCGTGGTAGAAGAGTTTTCTCTATTTTCAAGGCCTGTTTTTTCGTTTTTTGCCCTGGCTTACTTTCTCCTCCAGGCCCTTTTGTTGTGGAATTGTTTGCGACAGCGGCTAAGCACTCTCTGGCTCCTCCTCGCTATAGCCTCTGCCGCCCTGGGTGCAGAGGCTGTTCTCCTCGGACGTCAGTTTGTGGACTATCATATGCACTGTCCCTTTTGCTTGACGGTGGCCTTTTTTGTATTGACCTCGACCTTGAGTATTATGGTGTTAACACGCCATTTTTGGGCCTTTGCCCCTGTCTTGGGGGTAGCGATAGCCCTTTTAGTAACCCCTCTTTCCATAAAACCCCTGGCCTTTTCGGCCACCAAACGCATTTATCGCGGTACTCCTACGGAAAAGTGGATTTTGATCTATGCCCCTAATTGCCCTCATTGTCACGAAGTCCTTTCTTTTTGCGAGAGCTTATCCGACATTGACCTGCTTTTATGTCCCAAACGTCGGGCCTTGGCCTTTTTGCACCTGTTGGGGGTCAACGGTGTTCCTGTGCTGGTTGTGGATCGAGGGGGAGAAAAGCGCGTTTTGGTGGGCTCAGGGTTTATTCTCCACTATCTAAAACAAGGAGAAAGACATGAGGTGCCCGAGGGGTTGCTGGCCCCAAGCGGTGTGTGTGAAGAGGGGCGGAAGTGTGAGCCCCTAAATGAGGGCCATGATCTACCTTTACTCAACCCCTTTTGAGATAAACTAGGGCCACAAAGCCGGCTTCGGGAAAAATACCTGCCTTGGGCGTTTCTTTTTGAGCCGGGGCCTGAGGAAGGCCAAAAAGGGTAGAGGCCGCCTTTTCCAGAGAAAACTTGAGTTTATTGCTCCAGAGTTGTACTTGTTCAAGGGTTAAAAAACGGGCGTACTGGTAAAGAGGGTGTCCTTTTTGGGCGCGCTGGGTATAAAACTCACCCCAAGGAGATTCGCGAGGCACAAGGCCTAAAAATAAGCGCCCCTGTCTCTTTAATACCCGATGGGCCTCTCTTAGGGCTTGGTAAGGGTCGCCTAAAAAACAGAGGGTGAAAAACAGGCCCACCGAAGCCAAGGACTCTGAAGCCAGGGGTAGGGCCTCGGCTACCCCACAAACTACTCTTAGGCCACGTCTGCGGGCGATAGCAAGCATTTCCGGACTCGGATCTAGCCCAAAATCAAAGCCAAGCATACTAGCAAACCTTCCTGTACCTACGCCCACCTCTAAAGAAGGAGATATTACCGGGCCTAGAGATTTGAGGGCTTCTATTTCGTTGCTAAAAAGGATATTGTCCTCATACCAGGCGTCGTATTCTTGGGCTATCTTGCCAAAGGATCGGCTTACTTGTTTGTACTTATTTTGCATAGGCGTGGAAAAAGTAGCTTAAATTTAGTGCCTTCACCAGGGCTTGTTTCCAATTGTATTTGCCCGCCATGGGCCTCGACTATGGTCTTTACAATGGCCAGTCCAAGCCCTGAACCTGAAGGGGTATGCCTTTGCGTCTTTACACGATAAAAAGGCTCAAAGATATGGGGCACGTCTGCGGGAGGTATACCAGGGCCTTGATCTCTTACCTCAAAGATTATCGTTTCGTCCTTAAAGTCCATACAAACGCTTATGCGGGAATCTTTTGGGGAATATTTGATGGCGTTATCTATTAAGTTGGCCAACGCCCTTTCTATCTGGAGTGAGTCAGCGGTGAACCATATTTCTTCGGGATAAAGCTCTAGGTGGAGGTCAATATTTTTCTTTTCGGCGGCTAGCCCGAAGCGTTTGACCACCTGAGAGACGAGCTGTTGAGGTACACAGGGGGCTAGCTCAAGCCGAAGATGTCCGCTCTCCAACCGCAACATATCGAGGAAGTTAAAGATTAAGCCTTCTAGTTTTTTTAGTTCAGTAGTAGCTGTTTGTATATAACGCTTTTGCTTATCATTAAGAGGGCCCGCTTTGCCTTCGGCGAGGCGTTTTAAAAAACCCAGGGCCGTAGACAAGGGGGCCTTGAAGTCGTGGGCTAACATGGAAATAAACTGTTTTTTACGTGCTTCGTATTTTTTGAGTTCTCGAATGTCTTGTAAAAAGACGATAGCTCCTACCAGGAGATTTTTTTGGCGTAGGGGATAGGCATAGATATAGACGGGGATCTCCTCCCCGCTTACGTGAAATACCTTGTTTTCGTAGTGCTCCATGGGCACACCTTCTTTAATAACCCTAATTATCTGGTCTTTTAGGTCGAGGTTTTTCAGAGTGGCCTTTAAAAAGGCATGTCCTATTGTTTTTTGATCAAGGCCCAGGAGTTCTTGTATTTTTTGGTTAAAATCTACCACATCGAGATTTTTATCCAGGATGAAAAAGGCTAAGGGTAGAGTCTTTTTGAGATTTTGATAGAGCCAGTCAAGGTGTTGTGGGTTATTGCTCACGGCCATTTTTTAAGTATACTCTCCTTGCATAAAATTTTGAATCTCAAAAGGGGGTTGTTTTTGTTTCAAGCAAACTTATATCCCACCCTGATAGGTAGCTTCCCGGGGAAAGATCATCTCAAGGCGGTAAAGGCGGTATTGAATCATTGTAAAGAGGTACCCTGCTGGCCTCAGCTCCCGGCGTATCCTCAGGAAGAGATGCTGCGACAGTTTTCCAGGGGGCTCCCAGGTCTGGATACCGAAAGACTTATCCTCGACCCCTCATCTGCCGGTTTTGAGGAGGAAATGCTTTCCTTTTATGAAGATTACATGGCCCTTACCGAAGGGGCCAAGGACTGGCCGGAGACGAGGTTTGTGATGACCCGGGAAGAAGCTCCCGGGCTTTTTCTCTTACTAGAAGAGATAGAAGAGCAGGCCCTGAAGCCCCAGGCCCTGAAGCCCCAGGCCCTGAAGCCCCAGGCCCTAAAGGGCCAAGTCACTGGTCCTTTTACGCTAGGAGTTGGGCTAAAGACCCCCGATGGTAAGGCGGTATTTTACGACGTTCAGGCCCGTGATTTGGTGACCAAATTGGTAGCGCTTAAGGCGGCTTGGCAAACTGATTTTTTAAAGGCGCAAGGGGTGCCGGTGTTGATGTTCTTCGATGAACCCGCCTTGGCGGGGTTTGGTTCCTCGGCCTATGTAGGAGTAAGCGAAGAAGATGTAGTACAGGTACTTTCCGAGGTCTCCGAGACCATAAAAGCAAAAGGGGCAGTGCCTGGCACACACGTGTGTGCCAATACAGAATGGCGTTTGCTGGTCAAGTCTGGAGTTTCAGTAATAAGTTTTGACGCCTTTGATTATTTAGACAGATTCTTACTTTTTTATGGGGATCTTAGAGAATTTTTACGAAACGGGGGTATCATAGCCTGGGGTATCGTACCTACTTTAAAGCCTGAAGCCTTGGAGCAGATGAGCGCGAAAGAATTGGGCACACGTCTTAAGGAGGCCATGACTACCTTGGCTCAAAAGACCGGCGTTGATCTGGCCCAAATAGCCAGCCAATCTTTAATTACCCCCAGCTGTGGAATGGGTACCCTAAACGAGGAGCTTGCTGAACATGCCCTTAAGCTTAACCGACAAGTGGCCGATGGTCTTCGCGAAGAATTGCTATAAGTTTTTAAAAAACCTTTTTATTGCAGCCTTTCTTTTCACCAGTTAAAATCAAGAACGCATCTTCATTTGTGCCCGGGTGGCGGAACTGGTAGACGCTGGGGACTTAAAATCCTCTGGGGTGACCCCCCGTGCCGGTTCGACTCCGGCCCCGGGCACCAAGAATGTGTAGTGCTACCCAAAATACCGGATACTTTTGGACCCCATCTTGGGGAGAGATCATTAGGGAGTAGGCTGGTGCCCATTGTTACCCTTGCCTCTTATCCCTTCGGGAATCTTCTTGTTTAGGCCTTGCTCAAGGGCTTTAAGGTCTTGTTACCAACCGGAGGATGTGTCCTGGACGTTGTGAGCGCTTTTTGGGGCACGGAGAGCACTAATTTTTTATTTGTCATGGCAAGGCACGAAGTGCCGAAGCAATCTCAGGGAGCGTAAGCGACCATAATAAAGATTTGTCGGCAACAACGCTTCCCCTATCAAAAAACTAAGGCCCCCAAAACGGGGGCTTAGAGCTTAAAAGCGGAATTTCTGAGCAGCTTCTTCCAGACGCTTGGCAGCTTTGAGAAGTTCTTCGGCGTCATGGTAAAAATTCTTGACAATCTCCGCGCTCTGGCTGGTGCTCTCACGTACCGCAATTGTTTTTTCACGGATTTCTCTAGATGCTTCTCCTTGTTGTATGACCCTCTGGGATATTTCGTTCATAACAGAGGTATGTTCTTCTATGGCAGAGGCCACGGAGTTGGCCATGTCGTTTACCTGGTCTATGATTTTGGCAATGTTTTCTACGGCCTCCATGGCGTCAGCGCTCTGGTTCTGGATGCTTGATAGATTATCGGCAATTTCCTGGGTAGCTTCTGTTGTCTTCCGGGCAAGATCTTTTACTTCGTTGGCAACCACAGCAAAACCTTTTCCTGCTTCACCAGCTCGGGCGGCCTCAATACTAGCGTTTAAGGCCAGGAGATTGGTTTGGTTGGCAATATCTTCGATCATCTTGAGGATGCTAGATATCCCTTCAATGGTCTTGTGAAGACTTTGCATAATGTCTTTACTTCTTTGAGCTTCTTCTACGGTTTGAGAAATTACTTCGGTGGTTCTTACTGTATTTTCGCTTATTTCATGTACTGCTTGAGATACCTGTTCCATGAGATTTTGTTCGTCATTGATACTTTCAATAACTTTTTCTACGAATTCTTCCATCTCGTAACTAGCTTTTTCTGCCTGAGAAATTTCTTTTTCTACAAGATCAGTAGAGTCTTGAACATGTGTTGTTTTTTGAGCAATATTTGTTGTTTCATTATAAATGCCTTTCAGAAGGGATTTGAGCTGTGCGGTAGTTTGGTTAACCATGCTAGCTATTTCGCGAAATTCTTTAACGCCTTGTTCTTTAATTTTGATGTTAAGGTTTCCTTTAGCAATGGCACTTAATCCTTCTTTTAAGTCAGATACTGGTTTACTAATAATTTGTGAAAGAAAGATAGAAATTCCAAGATAAGCTAAAAGACAAATAATAAAACCTAATATCACTTTGTGTATAATAGGATTTACTTCGCTGCGAAAGTCTTTTT
>Ga0256840_1000703_pt1 | contig 33594 bp, 33 predicted proteins | sample 355202metaG_FD_185969 | JGI IMG/M metagenome (GOLD analysis project Ga0256840, IMG submission 185969) | Hydrothermal vent microbial communities from Mid Atlantic Ridge, Atlantic Ocean - 355-202 | ecosystem: Environmental > Aquatic > Marine > Hydrothermal vents | place: Atlantic Ocean: Mid...
TAATTCCTAATTCCTAATTCCTAATTCCTAATTCTTCACTCTTCGTCACAATACTAAAAGATATGTCTGAAAGCTCTTTATGAGCCTTAATAAAGTCATTCATTTCTTTAAGTGTCACAGACTCTATCTTCTCTAACTGTTCTTTAGCAAAGTCAAGTGGTCGCTCATAATAATAGTCATTATAAGAACGTGCTAATCTCTGAGAAAGTGTCTCCATACGTAAAGGTTCAGACCCAAGTAAAAACTTCTTTGTATCATCTAACTCTTTTTGGGTAATACCGTTTTTTACAAACTCATCTACTACAGACTGAATGAGTGCTTTGGCTTCATCTTGCGTAGAAAGTTTTGTTTGCATGTATCCACTCATATATGATGCTGATTTGGTACGACGTAAAGAGGCATACACACCATAAGTGAGTCCACGTTTGACACGTATCTCCTCCATCATACGTGATCCAAACCCTGCACCACCTAAAAGATACTCTGCAATTTTTGCTTTATATTGGTCTTTCTCATTATATGCAAAGTTAAACGGTGATCCAAAAAATATATAAGCTTGTTGTGTCTCTTCATCGATGAGCTTTATCTCTTTTTTATCAGATACTGTTATTTTTTCTACTTCAGTTGTTTCTACTTTTGGCAGTATGTTAAGTATCTCATGTAGATAGGATTGAGATTCTTTTAAACTTATATCGCCACCAACTACTGCAATCACATTATTGTACCCTAAATGTTTAGTAATGAATGTTTGAATATCTTGCAAGGTTAGCTTCTCGATACTTTCGACTGTTCCATCATAAGGTTTTGCTAAACTTGAGTCTTTAAAAAGCATCTTACGCAACGCAGAGGCAGCGATATAGTCAAAATCACTCTCTTTTTGTTTAAGCCAACCAATTTTTTGATGTTTTATCTGAGTCAGTGCTTCCTTTGTGTAGTTAGGGTCTTTAAATAGCTCTATAAGTCTCTCGACAGCATAAGATAACTCACTTTTAAGTGCCGATACTTCTATGACCAAACTTTCACGTCCAACACTAGCATGTAGGTCTATGGCACGAGCATCTAACCTAGATGCAAAACCGATACTCCCCTCTTTTGACGTACCTTCATTGAGTAGTTTTGCAGACATGTCTGCTAGCCCATCTATAGTGTTAGACAAATGCCCTGCATTTTTAAACACCAACTGTATAGAGACGATGGGAATATACTTTCCCTCTTCAAACACAACAGGTACCTTTGTATCTTTTATAGTGATTTCGCTCAGGCTTGCTGCCATTAATAGTCCTTGTAGTAGTAATAAAATAAATAGTTTTTTCATAAAAATCCTGTAGGGTGTTGTGCCCCCACAACACCAAAATAAATATTTAAAGGTGTTGTCATGGGACAACACCCTACGCTAAAACCGTTCTAATATCTCATAAGCCGTATTACGCTTCGCAGGCTTCTCCCCCACATCACGAATAAGCTCTATCATCTCTTCTTGATTCATGGAGTTTGCAGCCCCCGCAGCAGAGACAACATTTTCTTCCATCATCGTAGACCCAAGGTCATTGGCACCAAAAAGAAGTGCCATTTGCCCTACATATGAGCCTTGCGTTACCCATGAACTCTGTATATTTGGTACATTGTCTAAAAACAGACGTGCTACTGCTAGGTAGCGTAAATACTGATTAGGGGTAGTTTTTGTAATGGTAGGCAGTTCGCGTTTTAACTGTGTATGGTCACTTTGGTAAGACCACATGATGAACGCTCGAAAACCACCTGTTTCATCTTGAAGTTGACGTACATAGTCCCAGTGCTCCACTATCTCACGTACGGTTTCAACTGTGCCATACATCATCGTAGCAGTGGACTTTACTCCTAGTTTATGTGCTTGCCTATGTACTTCAAGCCATTGGTCTTTGTCGTGCTTTTTAGGTGCTATGATATCACGTACCCTATCAGAGAGTATCTCGGCACCTGCACCTGGTATAGAAGAGAGTCCCTTATCTCTAAGGCGTCTAATTACTTCAGATATGCTTATCTTAGAACGGTTTGCGATGTAGTCTATTTCTATAGAAGAAAAACCATGTATGGTTACTTGTGGATACTTGAGTGAGATATGCTCTACCAAGTCTTCATACCACTCTATCTCAAGTTTAGGGTGTACGCCACCTTGAAAGAGTATCTGCGTACCACCTATGGCTAAAAGTTCGTCTATTTTTTGGTCTATTTCATCAAACGAGAGGATGTAGGCATCCTCTTTCTTTTCATGGGTATAAAATGCACAGAACTTACAGTCAACCCAACAGATGTTCGTATAGTTAATATTTCTATCTACCACAAAAGTAGTAACCCCTTTAGGGTGTATTTCTCTTTTTCGTGCAAGAGCCATTTTGCCAAGTGTTTTTAGGTCTGCATTCTCTATAAGCTCTATGGCTTCTTCTATACTCATACGTTTTGTTTGGGGGGCGGTCATCTGATGCTCCTTATTTTACTTCTAAAGCGTCCAACACACCATTGATAAACTTTGGTGCTTTGTCATCTGCTAAAGTCTTAGCCAACTCAACAGCTTCATTAATAATAATAGCTTTATCCGTCTTCGCCACCAATATCTCATATGCTCCCAGTCTTAAAATGGCTTTTTCTACTTTACCGATGCCATCATAATCCCAGTCTGTAAGGTGCTCTTTTATCTCTTTGTCTAACATTTCTATGTGTTCAATTGTACCATTAAATAAACCATGAGAAAATTCTCTTTGTTTATTACGGATTTTACCCTCTTCGAGTATCTCATCCTTAAAGTTACCTATATTTTTATTGCCTAAGTCATAGGCATAAAGTAGTCCTACTACTGCTGTACGTGACTGATGTCGTGTTGCCATTCCTAAAATCCTTAATTAATGTGACTAGTCACATAAGCCAACTGCTGAAATTGACACAGCGTCAGCGTAACTTTGTTTGGCTTTGCCAAAAAAGCATCCTTTTTATAGTACGTCATAAAGGTTCATTAATTCTATTAAACCTACCATTGCTTCAGCACCTTTGTTACCTGCCTTAGTCCCTGCACGCTCTATGGCTTGTTCTATGCTGTCTACGGTTAATACACCAAATGTTGCTGGCTTACCATGCTTCATAGTCACTGATGCTACACCTTTAGTAGCCTCTGCTGAAACATAATCAAAGTGTGGTGTCGCTCCACGAATGACCGCACCCAAGCAACACACTGCATCATACTTTCCAGATGCCAATGCTTTGTCTAGTGCAAACGGTACTTCAAACGCACCTGGTACCAAGATAAGATCTAAATCTTTTTCATTTCCACCATGTCTAGCGTATGCATCTACTGCACCTTCTACGAGTCTGTCTGTGATAAAGTGGTTAAATCTTGCATTGATAATGGCTACTTTTTTCTTTTTGTTTACCTGAAGGTTACCTTCTACTGTTTTCATATTCTTTCCTTATAATTGGTGTTGTGAGGGCACAACACCCTACTGTTTTATTATTCTACTATACTTCTTATAGCATCTATTTGTTTCATAAGTACATCTAATTTCTGTAATTCTATCATATTTGGCCCATCACTTAAAGCAACGGAGGGGTCAAAATGCGTCTCAAAAAAGAAACCATCTACACCTACAGCTGCTGCTGCACGTGAGAGATATGGAACCATCTCTGAATCACCGCCAGATGTAGTTCCACCAGATGCTGGCTGTTGTACAGAGTGTGTGGCATCAAATATCACTGGGGCGAACTCTCGCATCTGCTTGAGTCCTCTCATATCGACTATGAGATTACCATAGCCAAATGTAGAACCACGTTCTGTGAGCCATATATTGTACTTTTGAGCATCTTCAAATGTTGCTTCGCCATCAAAACCTCTGGTTTTTAGTACTTTCTTTACAGAATGTTCCATAGCTTGTGGTGCTAAAAACTGCCCTTTCTTGATGTTCACCACAGCAGATGTCTTGGCAGCTGCTATAAGTAGATCTGTCTGTCTACATAAAAATGCAGGAATTTGCAACACATCAGCTACTTCAGCTGCCGATGATGGCTGTGTGTAATCGTGCACATCTGTAAGTATTTTATACCCAAACTGCTCTTTAACCTCTTGAAGCATTTTGAGTCCCTCATCCAATCCTGGTCCTCTAAAGGAATCTAGTGACGTACGATTGGCTTTGTCAAAACTGGCTTTAAAATAAAAATCTTTTGTACAATCTTCGTGATATTTTTCAAGTGACTCGGCTATACGCATTACCGTATCACGACTCTCTAGTACACATGGCCCTGCTATTAAAATCATCTTTTACCTTTAGGTAGCGCTACAAGTAACCCTGATATTATGACCAATAGTATACCCAAAGTTGTCCAAATATCAGGAATAGGATCACCAAGCATCACACCAATGATGACTGCAAAGATTATATTACTGTACGAAATTGTACCAACAATACCCGCTTTAGTTAGCTCATAGGCTTTTGTCATGAGCAGTTGTGAAACAGTGGCAAAGAGACCTACTGCTGTCACATAAATCCACTCTATCCCCTTAGGCATCACAAATGCTGCAAACATCCAGTCAAAATCAGAAGAAACCGTGATATAGGGGGTAATAAGCATCAAAAAAAGTGGGGCTATGGTGCCTACTCCCATAAAAGACATGACTATCGCACGTGTATCATAATATTTTCTAAGCTCCCGTATAGAAGTATATGCCAGTGCTGCACCGATACCAGAGAATATCCCTAAAAGATCATACTTATCAAAACTCCCGCCTTGAGGCTGTGCAACCAATATTACCCCTATAAAACCAACAACAATAGCTAGTAACGCAAATTTATGTAACTTTTCATTTAAAAATATATAGGCAAAGATAGCTACAAAGATAGGAGAGGTTTTATTGTAGGTCACCGCCTCTCCCAAAGGGATATGTGCCATGATGTAAAAATATGCCAAAAGTGCAGCAAAACCCATAGACCCACGGAATAAAAGAAGTAATGGTCTGCCTCCAGTTTGCTTAAGTGGTACTTTCCAAATGGATAATCCTACCAATACTACACCAAAAATATTTCTAAAGAAAGTAACTTCCACTGGGGGGAGGCTTTGGCTGACTATTTTGGCAAAGCCTCCCATACAAGCAAAAGAAAGTGAAGCTAAAAGCATAAAAAGTATACCTCTATCCATATTTTTAATCATTTGTTTCAAAAGTTTTACCTCATTTTTTTGGAAGTGTAGCATAATAGATACATGAAACAAAAACAGCATTTTACATTGTATAACTCTCAATTGTTACCTTATTGTTACCTTATTGTTACTGTATAAGGTAATGTAACTATTATATACTACACCATATGTATTATTTCTAGGGGGTACTATGGTAAATGTACTGGTGTGCAAAAAATGAGAAATCATGTTTTATGCAACAAGCCATTGTTAAAAACATACAAAACACAAATAGACTACCCTCGTTTACAAAATAAAATACATCTTATACAACTATTTAACTTAGTAGCACTACTCTTTTTAATACCACTTTCTTTTAAATCATATTTACTGTACGATTATCGATTATCATTTCCTCTTTTTATTGCAGTATTTCTCACAATTGCAAATTATTATTTTCTTAAAAAAACCAAAAATTCATATTTAGCTTCACATTTTCTAGCCTCTGTATTTTTGGTACTAATGTGCTATCTTCTTTATACAGGTGGGGTAAATGGTACGGGTCCTTTATGGATATTTGCACTACCTCTGATTTTTTTCTTTCTCCTAGGGCTAAAACAAGGTTTTATGTATGTGTTTGTTTTCTTAATACTTATTGTTACAATATTATATGCCCCCTTCAACTTGGAAAGAAACATCTATTATAATACAGATTTTAAACTCCGTATTATATTCTCATATCTACTTATTACTTTTTTATCTGCTTTGTATGAATATAATAATACCAACTCATTCAAAATCATGCAAAAAATGCGTGATGAACTAGAAGACAGCTCTACAAAAGATTATCTTACCTCCTTATATAATAGACGTGGCTTTGACAAATATATATTAAACAACACAAACCCAAAAGGTATCATACTCATGTGTGATATGGATTTTTTTAAACAAATAAATGATACTCACGGACATAATGCAGGAGATTTTGTCTTGCAAGAAGTAGCAAAAGAGATAAAATGCATCCTAAGAAAGGAAGATATGGCAGTAAGATGGGGAGGCGAAGAGTTTTTTATTTTTTTACCTTATACTTCTATAGAAGATGGTGCACTTATTGCAGAAAAAATACGTATGAATATTGAAACCCTTTCTCTTAACTATCATGGTCAACCTATTGCAACCACCCTAAGTATTGGAATAGGAGAAATCTCAGAAACTATAGGACTAGCAGAAGCCATCTCAAATGCAGATAATGCCATGTATCAAGCAAAAAGAGCCGGACGAAATAGTACTGTAATATTTACTGCCATTTAAAAGCTACAAACATTTATTATTTTGTTCGTATAAGCTTTGCGTCTCCATACATCAAAATATCTTTAATTACAGATTTTTTAATAAACCCATCTTGACCTATGGCTAACAAAATATCACCTTTTTTCTTTCTAAAGTTTCTTTGATGTATAAGTGCTTTTGCATAGAATTTTGCTCCTATACCTAAATCTTTTTTATAAGAAGTATTTTTTGTATCACTAGGTACGGTTATGTATACTTTCCCTTGTTGTTTTTCAAGTCCCACTGCCTTAAACAGATACCTTTTTCCTTTTTCTTTTACTGCATGTCCTAAATTAAAATAAAGTGTTAACAAATCATCTTTAGCATAAAATGCAAGTTTATCTTTCCTCTCTTGTACTAATTTTCCTTTTATCCACTTTCTATAACGTTTGTTTACATACTTTTTTTTATGATTAATGACATACTCTTTTTTTACAACCTTTTCTTTCTTTGTACTCGTCATCGTATATTTATCACTTATCATCAAACCATTTTCTATGTGTCCTTGTGAAATATATTCTTCTACTTGCCCACCCATAATCACTTTTGCAAGTCCAGCAAGTTTTACTGTAGTTTTTATAGTATATGTTTTAGCATTTTGTGTCAATGTATTTTTGATGGTACCTACCGTACCAAAAATACCAAAAGTTGCTTTATAGTTTAACTGAGTTGTCTTGGCATATGTTACTTCACTCATAAGAGTAAACAAAGTAACAAGTATTAAAAGTTTTTTTATCATTAGTCCTCCTTTTTCTTCTTTATATTGAAAGAATTGAGCCAAACTCTACTATAATGCTGTGAATTAATTGTGTGGAGCATTCATTATTATGAAAAATATTGATACCAATCAAAGTACTAGTTTAAATGTTATAGATGGTCTTGATATGAATCTTGATCATCTTGTCCAGACTGCATTAGCTCCTGTTTACGATGCATACCCATTCTTAGCTCATACTATTATAGGTATCCCTTTTGCTAACCTCATCGCTGCGATTTTTATTTTTATCTTTTTTCTTGTCTTGCGTCGGTTTTTTACCTATATCATCATTGGGTCGTTACAAAAACTCGCTAAATATACCGAAACTTATTATGATGACAAAGTTATTTCAGCACTTAAAGACCCTGTTAGTTTTGGCTTTATAGTCGTAGGGCTTCATCTCTTTTTTGCTCTCATCTTTTGGGAAACGCCTACTATTAAAAATATACTTAACACACTCATCATTTTTGTTATATTTTGGTCTATCATTGCTATAGCAGATGCCCTTCGTGGTATTTTTCACCAAACGACTGCAAGGTTTCACTCTGATCTTTCTCGTGAGATGGGTGACTTCATACTCAAAATTGTCAAAATCCTTATAGGTGGTGTAGGGTTAGGGGCTATGTTGCAAGTTTGGGGTATTAATGTCACAGCACTCATCGCCTCACTTGGTCTTGGTGGTCTTGCCATAGCCCTTGCTGCTAAAGATACAGCTTCTAACCTCTTTGGGTCTTTTGCACTTCTCGCAGATAAATCTGTTCGCATAGGTGAATGGATAAAAGTAGCAAATACAGAAGGGGTCGTGGAAGCCATAGGTATGCGTACTACTAAAATACGTTCTTTTGAACAGTCACTCATCACAGTACCAAACCAACTTGTAGCCAATACCCCCATAGAAAACTTCTCCCGACGGGGTATAAGACGTATAAAAATGCGTATAGGGCTTACTTACTCTACCACCTCGGAACAAATAAACAAAATTGTTGAAGAGATTAAATATATGCTTCATAATCATGAAAATATCTCCTCAAAAGATACACTTCTTGTCAACTTTGAATCTTTCGGAGACTCTGCACTCAATATTTTCATCTATACATTTACCTCAACAGCCAACTGGGAAAACTACTTAAACATTCGTGAAGACGTACATCATAAAATCATGAAAATAGTGGAAGAAAACAATGCAAGTTTTGCCTTTCCTTCACAGAGTATTTATGTGGAGCAGATGCCTGATTAGGCTAGATGGTGACATAAAGCACTTTTGCATTGTGTTCATTTTCAAATGATTTTCTCTTCACTATAACACTAACGTACTTGCACATACACTTCTTTTCTATCCCAGTTACGCGTACCACGGACTTTCAATCTTAACACATAATCCCCTTTGGGTAGTACATTAGATTTTAGAACATTCACTTGAGAGAGTGCTGCGTGTCCACTTATCAGTACACTGTTGTCACTAAGCATTGCTGGCTTACTAGAGAGGTGTACTCGTGTTAAAGGTATCACATCAATGCCATCAATACTTCTAAGGTTTCCTATGGTTTGTGTTGTATATTTGTTAGGACGATATTTTGCAGTAATCTTTCCACTTATGGGTCTATCTAGTTGCCAATATACATCTCTCACATAGCCATTGAGTGCTGGTATTCTAGACTTATCTTTTAGCTCTATTACATGTGCTTTACCTATCATCGCATCAAAATTATATCCAGTATACAAAACAGGCATTTTAGGCTGATTGCTTTGGCATCCACTCAAAAGAACTATACTACTCAAAATAAATATCGTTTTAAAAAATACAAACTTAAGTCTATTTTTCATAGTTATCCTTCTATTTTTCTTCCGTGTATTATAGCAAATTAAGATTCCATATAGTATCTAGGAAGTGGAGAGTTTACTCCCTCTTAAGTTTTGAGTGAAAGTAAACTGTTTTCTACCTAAAATACTATGAGGCCATTGTAATATCATTGCCCTATTATATCATTGGAGATTCATTAATATGGTAGTATAATACACCACATCATACACCTAGGGAAAAACATGAAAAAATCATTACTCATTCTAACAATTGTTGGAACAATAACCTTAACAAACGCACAGTGGCTTACTCCATCAAATACTATTTGTAAAGATAATGGAGGAGAGATAAGCGTTTATGGTACGTGTAAGGCATCTTGGGAGAATGCGCAAAAAATTTGTGCAAAACATGATGCCAAGCTTCCTACTATAGAAGCATTGAAAAAAGTAGCTTCTACTTGTAAATCTAAAGAAAAGAGCAATGACTTGTATATGAAATGCTATAAAAATCATGGATTTACAGGTTCTAGTAGCTACTGGTCATCTACATCTGATAAAAAATACCCTCAAAGTGCTTATGGAATGAATTTCTATAGTGCAGCAGCCACAGCAGGTAGTAAAACATATGCTGTTGATATACGTTGCATCAAATAATGTTATCAAAGATGCCTAACGAATAGTGTTTACTAAATATTTCATCTTTTTAAGAGATCCATTATATTACGCTTGAGGAATCTTGTCTTTAATTATTTCAGGCATTATCTTGACCAAGTTTCCTCTAGCTCTAGCCCAAAATGCTGTCAAAAACAATAATCCAAAGCCTATAATAACGCCACCCATTGCTAAACCATAGCCCTCAAAACCATACTCTGTAAAAAGTCTATTAAGTGAATAAAGCACATAAAGCAAAGAAGAAACCATTAGTGCCCGTCTGTCGATAACCAAAGAAAAAATACTAAGAAATATATATGACACAACAATGGTAATTATCGAAACTAGGCCTATTTCATTGTCAAAAATATTTAACCCTAAAAAGATTGAATGGATAATCAGTGGAGAAGCTAATAAATGTAACCAAAAAGCAATATCTGCATCATTTGTAATACGCTTTTTGTCTCTACTATCCCAATACATAGCTATAAAAAACACGACCAAACCCATAAAAAATAAAATTAATGCCAAATAATGTTCTAAGTTTTCAAATAAAGAAAGAGACAACGATACAATCAATACTGTGGTGGCAGCCATGCCTACTGCCATGGTGATTGGTACTCTAAATCTTCTCCAATGTATATACGTAGATAGTACAGTTACCGTAGATGCCAATATAAGCATTTTTTCAGATGTTATATCTCCCCCTAAATAAAGTCTCCATATCAATAAAAGCTCTAAAAACACTACTCGAAAATGCTATAAGTAAAATAATAGCAGGAAATGACATTTTTCGTTTTCGTACAAAATACTCTGATAATCCCCATGCAAGCAAAGCGACAACTACAGCAGAAAAACTATCCCCTATTGCCGAAGCTATCCATCCTGAAGATATGAGCAGAAGAAGTGATGCTATTACTACAAAAATATCATTAAAACCAGAAACCAGTCTAAAATTCTCTTCATCTACAGAATGAGTGTTTTTCTCTTGTTCTATGTACTGACGAAACTTATCTACACTATCCTCTTCAAATATTCCCATTTTTACAGCTTTATTCAAATCACTATTGGTATACATTTTGTAGTCACCCTTTTTTCAATGATTATAGTGTAAAAATATCAAAATTTAATTTAAAACTTAATTCCTGTAAAGTTCAAAGCTTCATCTCTCGTTTCTAGTTTTCCCTCTAACTGCTGGGCATAAACCTCATCCAATATCTCCTTAAATCTAGGTGATGGCTCTAGCCCTAAGGCTATTAGGTCTCGTCCTTGTAGTAGTGGTACTAGTGGTTTACTCTCTACTTTCAACCCTCTAGCCTTTTCTAGCATCCACTCCCCTGCATGATAGATACCCTCTTTCGCCTCTTTGGTAGTGCATCCTAAAAAATCGGCTTTGGCTACGACGACTAGCTCTTCTATATTTACTTTCGTAGCCAGTCGTCTAAAGGCAGCTGCTTTTGCCTTGCCATGGTAAAACTGTGAGGGTTTGAGATGATGCTCTACAAGTGGCAAAAGTGCGTCTATAAAGTCATGCTCATCGGTAAGTCTGTAGAGTAACGATTTTGTAGGCTCGATACCTGCTTCTTCATGCCCTATTGCTCTTATATTTCCCTCATCATCGATGCTAGTATGTGTGGCTTTACCCAAGTCATGACATAAAATAGCAAACAAAAACTTCAGTTTTTGCTTATCTGTCATTTCTAACTCCTCACTCCTAATTTCTAATTCTTCCTGCATCGCATCAAGCGTCATCATGGTGTGTATCCACACATCTCCCTCTGGGTGCCACTTGGGTGATTGTGGTATATCTATTAGTGCATGAAGCTCTGGGAAATAGCGTTTGGTAATGCCTAGTTCTCGCATGAGTTCAAAACCTACAGAAGGCTTGGGAGATTTGAGTAGTAGCTTCTGCCACTCGGTATAAACTCGTTCTTTTGCTAGCTCATCTAGCATACCCTCAGCTACCATTTTTTGACACAAAACAAAGGTCTCCTCTGCCAAGGCATACCCAAACCTCGCACAAAACTGCACTGCCCTGTAGACACGCATAGGATCTTCTATAAAAGTAGCATCATCGATATGTCTCAGTACCTTTGCCTGCATATCATCCTGTCCACCAAAGGGGTCTAGAAACTGTTGTGTCTCTATCTCATAACCCAGTGCATTGATAGTAAAGTCGCGACGCATCGCAGCCTTTTTATAACTAAGTGTACCATCTACCTCTACATCAAAACCTCTATGCCCTACGCCTACTTTGGATTCTGTACGAGGAAAAGAGAAATCATACTCTTCGCCCTCATAGTTAAACTTCAACACCCCAAAGCTCTTGCCTACCAAATTGACCGAACCATACAGTGTGAGTACTTCTTCTAATTCTTCCATTTTTTCTAAGCCATAGACCTCAACATCATAATCTTTAATAGGTAATTCTAAAAAATGGTCACGCACACAACCACCCACAATGATGGCTTTGGCGTTTTTAGCTTGTAGTGTTTTTGATATGGTTTTTAGGATGTGTGGTATTTTCATGGTCTCATTATAACTAATAGCTACTTTTACTATCTAACATGCTCACACCTACCTTATGCTATACTTTTACTAATATAATAGAAAGAAATATAAATGCAAGAACAACCCTTAAAAAAAGTAGCCATCGTAGGTCGACCTAACGTTGGTAAATCGTCACTCTTTAACCGCCTCGCACGACAGCGTGATGCCATCACTTCAGATATGTCTGGTACGACACGTGACATTAAAAGACGTATCGTGACTATCTCTGAAAATCGTGATTTTGAGGTGTTAGACACAGGAGGTATAGACTACTCTTCTGAGCTTTTTACTAAAGTAGCTGAGTTTTCACTTCGTGCGGCTGAAGAAGCAGACATCATCATATACATGGTAGATGGTAAGACTATCCCTGAAGAGGAAGATAAAGAGCTTTTTTACAAACTCCAAGAGATGGGAAAACCTCTAGCCCTAGTGGTAAACAAAATAGACAACGACAAAGAAGAAGAGAGATACTGGGAGTTTTTAGAGTTTGGTGCGGACGCTACGTTTCCTATGTCTGTGAGTCATAACCGCTATTTCAACGACTTTTATGCTTGGATGGAAGAACATATACCTGCTCCCGAAGTTAAAGAGGAGCTTGTTCTTGAAGAAGATGAGCCTGATCCATTTGCTCAAATAGTTGAGCAGATACATGCTGAGTACGAAGAAGAGGTAGACAACAAAATACGTGTCGCCATCATCGGGCGTGTCAATACAGGAAAATCATCTTTACTTAATGCTCTTCTAGGCGAAGAACGTTCAGTGGTCTCTGATGTGGCTGGTACTACTATAGACCCCATAGATGAAATGCTAGAACATAATGAACATGAGATAACATTCATCGACACAGCAGGTATCCGTAAACGCTCCAAGATAGTAGGCATCGAAAAGTATGCTTTAGGACGTACCACAGAACTACTCAAGCAAGCAAACTTAGTCATACTTATGCTTGACTCCACACAGCCGATATCTGAACTAGATGAAAGAGTCGCAGGACTTATAGAAGAGTATAAACTAGCCTGTCTTATAGTGCTAAACAAATGGGACATAAAAGATGACAGAACCTATGAAGAGGTAGTAGATGATGTACGTGATGAACTGAAGTTCTTACACTACGCACCATTTCTTACCATCTCAGCCAAAACAGGGCTACGTGTAGAAAAGATACTAGACCAGATAGTAGCCATTTATAAACGCTACCAAACACGTATACCTACTTCAGAACTTAACGACACTTTACGTATGGCTATAAGACGTCACCATGTACCATCACACAATGGAGCAGTGGTGAATATAAAGTTTGCTACACAGTATGAGACAAAACCACCAAAGATAGCTCTCATCACCAACAGACCAGAGTACTTGCACTTCTCATACATCCGTTACTTGGCAAACTTCTTTAGAGACAAATTTGATTTTGAAGGCGTACCTTTAGACATCGTGGCTCGTAAACGTGGACAGAGACATGATGAAGAACAAGATTACATCTAAATATATACATAACGTACAAAAGGAGAGAACATGAGAGTACTTACAGGAATACAAGCTTCAGGGAAACTACATATAGGAAACTACTTTGGTGCAATGAAGCCTATGATAGAACTACAAGAAAAAAATGAACTTTTTACTTTTATAGCTAACTATCATTCGCTCACTACCTCTAAAGATGCTAGTACTCTAAAACAATACACTATGGATGCCGCCATAGACTACCTCTCTATAGGTATAGACCCTAACAAAGCCACCTTTTGGGTACAAAGCCATGTACCTGAGGTACTAGAACTTTACTGGATACTCTCTAAATTTACCCCTATGGGACTGTTAGAACGTGGGCATTCATACAAAGACAAAGTGGCTCGTGGCATCCCTGCCAACCATGCATTGTTTTCTTACCCCGTACTCATGGCAGCAGACATTTTGATGCTTGACACCCAGATAGTCCCCGTAGGAAAAGACCAGATACAACATGTAGAGATGACACGAGACATCGCCACAAAGTTTAACAATGAGTATGGAGATATTTTTACACTCCCCGAACACAAAGTAGCAGCAGAAGTGGCAACCATACCTGGTATTGATGGGCAAAAGATGTCAAAATCTTACGACAATGCCATAGACCTTTTTATGGAAGAAAAAGCCTTACAAAAAAGATGTAATAAAATTATCTCTTCTTCGACTCCACTAGGAGAACCTCTGGAATGGGAAGATGATAATATCTATGCTTTGGCATCTCTATTTTTAGATGATACGACAAAATTAGAATTGCAAGCACGTTACAAAAGTGGTAAAGAAGGTTATGGGCATTTTAAAAAGTACCTCAAAGAGCTTATTTGGGAAGAACTGGGGGAGGCTAGAGAGAAACGTGAGTATTATCTTTCACATATGGATGAAGTGAATGATATATTGGCACTAGGGGCAAAGAAAACACAGAGTATTGCACAAAGTAAAATGGAAAAAGTAAGAGAAGCTATAGGGTTATAAGTTTGATGTCATTTTTTACAAGTCTTTTAACCACTTTGTGGTTTATGTTTCCTGTGGAATAAAAAGTTTCGTACAATATCCCCATGTTTTTATACTCTTTTTCACTCAGTAGCATAAGTAATCTCTGTGCAATCGCTTTACCTGAGTCCAATAAAGTTACCTCTTTTTTCATCATCTTTCTAATGACTTTACTTGCTAGAGGATAGTGTGTGCAGCCTAATACAATAGTATCTACATCTTCATCTCGCATAGGTGAAAGCCATGTCTCTAAAAGTATCATACACTCTTTACTTTCTAGCGTACCATTTTCTATATGTTCAACCAGTCCTGGACAGGCTTGCTCAAAAAGCTCTACCTGTTTCATACTAGAAAGTATCTCTACCAATGTCTGATACTTATCACCTTTTAGTGTAGCAGGGGTTGCAAGTACGCCTACTTTTCCTGTTTTTGTCTGCTCAATGGCCGGTTTGATTGCAGGTTCCGTGCCGACCACTATTAAGTCGGGATATTTTTCTCTTAATGTTTTAATAGCTGCTGATGTTGCCGTATTGCACGCCACTACCAATGCATCTATATCATGATGTTTGATAAAATAGTTTGTAATGTCTAGAGAATATTGGAGGATTTTATCTTGTGTTTTTTCACCATAAGGTGCATTTTTTGTATCGGCAATATAAAAAAGTTGGGCACCTTTAATCACTTGAGTAAGTGCCTGAACAACTGTCAATCCACCCAATCCAGAGTCAAAGACACCGATTTTAAGCATCTATACTTATGCACCTTCATTCATAATGGCAAGAAATTCTTCATTTGATTTGGTTTTCATCATTTTAGAGAACAAGAATTTAAGTCCTTCTACCTCTTCCATATTTTGCATCGCATTTCTAAGTGCATATACTTTTTGCAGTATCTCTGTACTTACCATGAGCTCTTCTTTTCTTGTCCCTGACTTAGTCACATCTATAGCAGGGTAAATACGACGCTCAGAAACATGACGACTAAGAATCACTTCTGAGTTACCTGTTCCTTTAAACTCTTCGAAAATCACTTCATCCATACGTGACCCTGTGTCTATAAGTGCGGTTGCTATGATAGTAAGTGAACCACCCTCTTCTATGTTTCTAGCTGCCCCAAAAAAGCGTTTTGGCTTATGTAGTGCATTGGCATCTACACCACCAGAAAGCACTTTACCCGAACTTGGTGTGACAGTATTGTACGCACGTGCAAGTCTAGTAATGGAGTCTAAAAGTATAACGACATCTTGTCCCATCTCTACACGTCTTTTGGCTTTTTCTATGACCATTTCAGCTGTTCTTACATGGTTTTGTGCAGGAAGGTCAAACGTTGATGCATAGACTTCACCTTTTACTGAACGCTGCATATCTGTAACTTCTTCGGGACGCTCATCTACCAAAAGTACCATGAGTGAAGCATCAGGGTTATTGTGTGTTACCCCATGTGCTAGTTCTTTAAGAAGTTCTGTCTTACCTGTACGTGGTGGTGCTACGATGAGTGCTCTTTGACCTTTACCTACAGGAGCGAACAAGTCTAAAACTCGACCTGTCATTTTCATAGGATTATACTCCATTTTGAGCTGTTCCATTGCATACAGTGGGGTAAGGTTATCAAAAAGTGGTCTTTGTTTTGATTTCTCAGGGGGTAAGTAATTAATCGCTTCTATCTTAAGTAAAGCATAATACTTCTCTTGGTCTTTAGGAGAACGTACCTGACCTGTAACGATATCTCCATTACGAAGAGCAAAGCGTTTTACTTGTGTACCTGATACATAGGTGTCATTAGTTGAATTTGAAAAGTTCCCATCTATAGAACGTAAAAAACCATAGCCATCATTCATGATCTCCAGTATACCTGTGTAGAGGATAAACCCTCCCTGCGATACTTGTGACTTTAAGATTTCAAAGATAAGGTCTTTTCTTGGAAATTCATTGGGGTTTTCAACTTTTACTTCTTTAGCTATCTCAACCAGTTCGTTAAGTGGGAGTTTTTGAAGGTCTTCAATTTTATGCCCATTTACGGGTACGTGGGTTCTATTGTTTTTTTTATTGACAGGTTTACTATTTGGAGTAGATTTGCCAGAAGGTTTTTTACTATCGCTCATTTTTCCTCTTGTGTTTTGGATATGAATTGTGAAAGGTATTTACGTTGTTACACGTAGTAGTGACTGAATTATACTGGGTTTAAACTGAAATGTCAAATCAACGCATAATATAAAAGTACTGGGTATATAGATAAGCCTATAAGAAAAAACCACGAAGGCATCTTCCATGCTAACATTTGAGCAAGTTCTTGTGGTATATCTTCTGCTATAAATACTTTTTTAACAAGCTCCATTTTATAGAACATATCAAATATTTTTAAAGCCAATAAAAAAACCATACTTATATTGAGTACCCCTGTAAGCAAAGAGGCAAAAAGGATTACATAAAAACTTGGTTGCATCACAAAAAAAAGAAATATACTCTTTTCATAGTACTTGTAAAGTTTCTGTATAACTTCATAAAGTGTATCAGACCTTTGGGTGATGGCTTCAAAGAGTTCTGCTAGTACAAGTGCAAGGATAAGTGTTTCAATGATATTCATAGGCAAAATATTACCCATATTTTGATAAAATATATACTAACGCTATAAATGTCAAGGAACTTTTTTGTCTCACATTGCATGTACCCATTGTAACCTTACTTTTTCTGAAGAGATACTTATCAAAGAAGAAGTACACGGTCAAACACAATATTTCTGTTGTAAAGGCTGTCAGGGAGTTTACCACCTTTTAAATACTGAAGGCTTAGGCTCTTTTTATGATAAATTGGGTGATACACAACTCCAACCTGCATCAGTGAGTTCCACTAGTAACAGTGATTTAGAAAAGTTTGACCTTGAAGGCTTTAAGAACAAATACATTAAAACTAAAGAAAATGACTTATGTGAAATTAACCTTATTATAGAAGGCATACACTGTTCTGCGTGTATATGGCTTAATGAAAAAGTACTTCATAGAACAGATGGCATACTTGAAGCTAGCATTAACTATACGAACAATAAAGCCAAAATCGTATGGGATCCTCAAAGTCTTAAACTCTCCCATATCATTCAGACCATTCGCTCTATAGGTTATAATGCTTACCCTTATGACCCTGCCCTTCAAGAAGAACGTGCTGTTGCTACAAGAAAAACGTACTATACGCGTATTTTAGTTGCTGTTTTTGGTTCTATGAATATTATGTGGCTTGCCATTGCACATTATGCTGGATACTTTTCGGGCATAGAACAATCTTATAAAAATATTTTAAATATGGCACAGTTTATACTCGCTACACCTGTGCTCTTTTATTCTGGATGGATTTTTTTTAGAGGTGCATATTATGGGTATAAAAACAACATTGTCAATATGGATACACTTGTGTCTTCAGGGGCATTGCTAGCATATACCTACTCTATTTATGCCATGATAACCCAAAAAGGAGAGGTCTATTTTGATTCAGTAGTGATGATAATTACCTTTGTGCTTGTAGGTAAATACCTTGAGGTGCTTAGTAAAAAACAAGCTGTCGACACACTTGATAATATCATGGGTTCAACACCTACTGAAGTCACTATTGTCAACAAAGGTGTCAAGTCCTTAGTTTCTGTAGAAAATGTACTTGTAGGAGAACATATAGAACTCAAACCTGGAGAAAGAGTGGTCATAGATGGTAGTGTGCTCTCAGGTGCAGCTTCATTTGATGAATCCTCTCTAACTGGAGAAAATGAACCTATCTATAAACAAAAGGGTGACACTGTTCTTTCTGGTTCTTTATGTTTGGATTCTGTTATAATCTATAAGGCAAATAAAGATATCTCTTCTTCATTATTGACATCTATTGTCAATCTACTTGAAATATCCATGAGTAAAAAACCACGTATTGAGCAACTTGCGAACATAATTTCTGGATACTTTTCTACCATTATTTTAATCATTTCCCTACTTACCTTTACTGGCTGGTACTTTTTTATGGGAGACTTTGAACAAGCACTCATTATAGGCATCTCAGTCATTGTTATAGCCTGCCCTTGTGCCTTAGGATTAGCAACACCTATGGCAACCCTCGTAGGTATTAGTATGGCAGCTAAAAGAGGTATACTTTTTAAAGAAGCAGGATTTTTAGAAAGTATGGCAAAAAGTGATATACTCTTTTTGGACAAAACAGGTACGATTACCGAGGGTAAACCTTCTGTAAAACATGCGCATATACAAGAAGGCTTTGATGCCTCCTTAATCTATGCCTTAGTCTCTGCCTCTAATCATCCTATCTCTAAAGGTGTTGTCAAATACTTGTCACATTATTATAAAAATTTACAAAAAATACACTTGAAAAATATTCAAGCAATAGATGCAAGAGGTCTTAGTGGAACATACAATAAACACACTCTATTAGGAGGAAATTCAGCTCTTCTCAAAGAGCGAGGCATTACTGATATTGATGTCTCTTCTGAGCATAGCCTATTTTTCTTTACTATTGACAATAAGGTTGTCGCATACTTCGAACTTAGTGATAAACTTAAAGAGAATGCAGTGCAATCTATTGATGCCATTAAACAAATGGGTGTAGAGATTGTAATGCTTACTGGAGACCATGAAAAAAGTGCTCAAAAAGTAGCTTCACAAGTAGGTATTAGCCAAGTATATAGTAAATTACTCCCGCAAGATAAAGCTAATATCATCGATGAATATCACAAACAAGGACATGTGACAGTCATGGTAGGTGATGGTATTAATGATGCGGTAGCTTTGGCACTATCAGATATTGCAATTGCCATGGGAAACGGTGCAGATATTGCCATAGATGTAAGCGATGTGGTACTACTTGATGATAAAATAGAAAGTCTTCATGAGGCATATACTCTTTCAAAACGTACCTATAAAGGTATTCAAGAAAATTTAGGGTTTTCATTATTGTACAATGTCATAGCTGTTCCACTGGCTATTATGGGTTTTGTCAATCCTCTCATCGCTGCACTTTCTATGAGTCTAAGCTCATTGGTCGTGGTAGGCAACTCACTACGCATTAAAAATTTAAAATTTAAGGAAAAATCATGAGTGAAGAAATAGTCATTTTAATGATAGGTGTATCTACCTTTTTAGGAGCACTTGGACTCCTCGCTCTCATCTGGGCTGTGAAAACTGGGCAGTTTGATGATCATTACAAATTTATAGATGCTGTAAAACATGACAATGAAGAAGATTTACGTGATGCTGTTATGATGGCAGAGAAAAAAGAGGCATACAAAAAACATAAAAAGAAAATAGAAGAAAAAAAATGTATGCCCCCTGATTAGTACTAATCAAGAATATGTTATGATAGATAAGCAAAATATAAAGGTTCAAATCAATGTTTATAAAAAAAATACTCTTTACAATACTCTTTACATTAGTTACTTGTCAAACTTGGGCTACAGAAAGTAACATTGGTCTTGATATTAATGACCAAGATGTGGAAGTACTTGCCTCTATAAACTTAGATAACTTAAACTACTATACTGACGGGACTACTTATTTAGTCGATTTATCATATCTTCGTACAGAAGAAGATTACCTTGCAACTATTGGAATAAGTGCAACAAATATGCTTCAAGGTATAGAAGAACTCTCTTTGGCTTTTGGTTTGAAGGCTACCTTTTCTGAGAATTTTCTAGCCTTTCCCCTCTACGCAAAAGCAACGTATAAACTTCCTTTACAGAATCAAATACCTCCTACTACACTTAGTACAAGTTTCTCATATGCCCCTTCTGTCCTCTCATTTAGAGATGCACAAAGCTATACAGCATTTAGACTCGAAGCAGATATGGAAGCGATATCAAATATTCATCTTTTTGCAGGTTTCCGCCATATCAACACAAATTATGATAACAATGATAAAACATTGAATAATAGTTTCTATGGGGGACTAAAGTTTAGTTTTTAGTCTATTTATTATGTGATATACTTTGACATTTTTGACTAATTAAATGATTTTTTTTGATATACTTTTGTAAAGATTTAAATAAGGTGTTTGAACTATAATGATGAAAAAGCGTACTATTTTAGTTACAGGTGGGGCAGGATACATTGGGTCTCATACTGCTATTTTACTCATAGAAGCAGGATATGATATTATCATATTTGATAATTTTTCAAATTCTTCAAGAAAGAGTGTGAAACGTGTAGAAAAAATAGTAAATCAACCTATTATTATTGTTGAAGGTGATATACGCAATAAGAATGACTTAGAAAAAGTATTTCAATCACATACTATCCATGCAGTCATACATTTTGCAGGTCTTAAAGCTGTAGGAGAGTCCGTTGAAAAACCATTAAAGTATTATGACAACAATGTCTATGGCACTCTCAACCTTTGTGAAGTGATGGCAAAAAATAGTTGTAAAACTATTATTTTCTCTTCCTCTGCAGCAATTTATGGTGATCCTGCTAGTACACCTATTAGCGAGCATTTTCCTACTTCTGCTACAAATCCTTATGGACGCTCTAAACTTTTTATCGAAGAGATATTAAAAGATTTATATCTATCAGATAATGAGTGGAAGATTGTGCTATTACGATATTTTAATCCCATAGGAGCACATCCTTCCGGTACCATAGGAGAAGACCCCTCAGGCATACCAAATAACCTCATGCCATTCATTAGCCAAACAGCCATTGGAAAAAGAGAATACCTTTCAGTTTTTGGAGATGACTATGACACAGCTGATGGAACTGGAGTAAGAGACTATATACATGTAGTTGACCTTGCACAAGGACATGTAAAAGCACTTGAAAAAATTGATAGTTTCAAGGAAGTGATAGAAATTAATCTAGGAACAGGTGAAGGGTACTCTGTTTTAGATGTTGTCAAAGCTTTTGAAAAAGTAACAGGAGTAAAAGTACCTTATAAAATTGAGCCAAGACGAGCTGGTGATATCGCAAGCTGTTATGCAGATGTATCATATGCAAAACAAGTTTTAGACTGGGAATCTACAAAAACCCTAGAAGAGATGTGTGCCGATACATGGTACTGGCAAAAACAAAATCCACAGGGATACAAAAGTCATTAATACAATCATTTAATTTAAAAGGAAAAAGAATGTCAATTAACAAATCAATTTTTAGAGAATACGATATTAGAGGAATTTTTGAAAAAGAACTAAATGAACAGTCCGTAAAACTCATTGGTTACTTTTTAGGTCAAAAAGTAGATGGAGACAAAGTGGTATCTATTGGTTTTGATGCACGTTCTCATTCACCTATTTTGAGAGACTACCTTACTTCAGGACTTAATGCTGCTGGATGTAAAGTTTTAGATATGGGTATGGTGGCAACACCTGTGAACTATTTCTCTAACTATATTGAATTTAATGGCAAAAACTCCCATAAAATAAGCACAGATGCCTCTGTAATGATTACTGGTTCTCATAATCCTAGTGAATATAATGGTTTTAAAATGACTGTCAATAAAAGTCCTTTCTTTGGTGCAGATATTTATGCTTTAGGTGATGAAATCATAGCAAATCAAGATATGGATATAAAAGACGATACTACAAAAACAGATATTGATGTCAAAACGCCTTACATAAAGTATATGGTAGAACAATTTGCTCATCTGAAAAACTTCCCTAAAAAAATTGTTATAGATGGAGGTAATGGCGTTGCTGATACTGTTATTACAGATATTTTTGATGCTTTAAACTTTAACTATGAAGGACTCTACCTTGAGCCAGATGGCACTTTTCCTAACCACCATCCAGACCCTTCTGTAGAAGAAAATCTTGTGGATGTCAAAAAAGTATTAGAAAAAAGTGGAGACATCGCATTTGCCTATGATGGGGATGCAGACCGTATCGCAGTACTTACCCATAAGTATAACATCAAGGGTGACCAAATGGCACTTCTTTATACTTTAAAAATGGACAAACCTACAGTCATTGGTGAAGTAAAATGTTCACAAGTCATGTATGATGAACTCGAGCGTCGCGGTGCTAAAGCCATTATGTATAAAACAGGACATTCTAACTTAAAAGTAAAGATGAAAGAAACAGGTGCAGACTTGGCCTGTGAAGTCTCTGGTCACATTTTCTTTAAACATCGCTATTTTGGTTATGATGATGCTATCTATGCTACGCTCAGAATGTTGGAACTCATTGCTGATGGTATAGACCTTGACAAAGAGTTAGATGCCCTGCCACAAGTTTTTTCAACAGAAGAGATAAAAGTAGAAACCACAGAAGAAGAGAAATTCCTTATTATTGACAAAGTCAAAGAATTACTTGAAAATCCTCCAAGTGATTTTCCAAAAATTCTAGGTCTTATCGATGTTGATGGTGTGCGTATTAACTTTGAAAAAGGCTGGGGTCTTGTTCGTGCTAGTAATACAACACCTGTACTTGTCACACGCTTTGAATCGACAGATGAGGCATTGGCTAAAGTCTATGAGGAAAAAGTAAACGCTCTTATTCAGATGGCAAAAGGGAAACTGTGAAAAATACCCTTTTCTTTAAACTAAAAAATAAAGAAGTACAAGAGTCTGCATTTGAGGCTATCGTTCAAGAACAAAAATCTATTGGATATTATGCTCTTCCGGAACAGGATATTGCTTCTATATTAGAATACACAAATACCATTTCTGATAAAATCACACAGGTTGCTATTATCGGTATAGGGGGTAGTTCTTTAGGGGCAAAAGCAATTTATGAATTTATTAAGCCAGTACGTACACTAAAAAGAGCACTTTATTTTTTTGAAAGTACTGATCCCATCAATATTACAAATTTACTTTCCAAGCTTGACTTCGAAACAACACATTTTATTGTTATTTCAAAATCAGGCACAACGGTGGAAACTTTCTCAATTTATAAATATATCTATTCACAGAACAGTGATGCATCTTCTTATACATTTATTACAGATCCTAATTCCCCATTAGAGAAATATGCAAATGAAATCAATGCATCTGTTTTATATTTACCCAATAATATAGGTGGACGTTTTTCAGTCCTTTCAACAGTTGGACTCGTGCCCCTTGCACTTAGTGGTATAGATATTCAAGCTCTGTTAAATGGGGCTCTTACTTTGAAAAAGAGTTTTTTTAATGCGGGGTACATGAAAGATACTATTTTGAAAAAAGCTGTTTATTATGCTCGTCATCATGGACAATATCATATAAACTGTATATTTGCATACTCGGAAACACTCAAATACTTTTGTGAGTGGTATATACAACTTTGGGGAGAAAGTTTAGGGAAAAAGCAACGACATTCTGCATTTAATGTAGGTCTTACCCCTATTGGACTTATAGGTCCAAAAGATCAACACTCTTTTCTGCAACTTATCATGGAAGGTACACGTGATAAATCGGTTACTTTCATTAAAATAGAAGACTTTCAAGACAATATTATCATTCCAGATATAAAACTCAAACATCTAGAGTCATTGGATGTATTAAATAATTTACCTTTTTCAAAACTTATTAATATGCAGTGTGACTCTGTTATCGAAGCATTACTTGAAGAAGACATTCCTTTAGATAGTATCTCTATCCCTAAAGTAAATGAAGAAAATATTGGTTCTCTTATCTATTATTATGAATTGCTTACTTCATTAGTTGGAGAGCTTATTGATGTCAATACATATAATCAACCAGGTGTAGAGTCAGGTAAAATAATATTAAAAGAAAAGTTACAAAAATAATGTCAGGGAAAATCATAAATGTGTAACATAGCTTTCGATATAATCATCACTATAAAAAATAAAGTGAAGAACCCATGATAAACAAATGTCTATTCCCCGCAGCTGGATATGGTACAAGATTTTTACCTGCAACCAAAGCTACACCTAAAGAGATGTTGCCTATTCTCACTAAACCTCTCATCCAATATGGTGTAGAAGAAGCCGTTGATGCAGGCATTACCACTATGGCTATAGTTACAGGTAGAGGTAAGCGTGCTATCGAAGATCATTTTGACATTTCATATGAACTTGAACACCAAATAAAAGGTGGTTCTAAAGAAAACTTATTAACCGAGATACGTTCACTCATTACTCAATGTACTTTTTCTTACACTAGACAAGTAGAAATGAAAGGTCTTGGGCATGCCATACTTACAGGAGAGACACTTATAGGGAATGAAGCTTTTGCTGTATTACTTGCTGATGATCTTTGTAATAGTGAAGTAGATGGTGTACTCACTCAAATGCTTGAAGTCTATGAAAAGTATCAGTGTTCCGTTGTTGCCATTGAAGAGGTACCTATGGATCAAACAAATAAATACGGTGTCATTGCAGGAAACCTTGTAGATAACACAACAGACACTTATAGAGTCACAGACATGGTAGAAAAACCTAATCCTAAAGACGCACCTACCAATATGGCAATCATAGGGCGTTATATTCTAACTCCAGATATTTTTGATATATTAAGAAATACAAAACCAGGCAAAGGTGGAGAGATCCAAATTACTGATGCACTTTTAGAACAAGCCAAGCAAGGTAATGTTATAGCCTATAAGTTCAAAGGTAAACGCTTTGATTGTGGTTCTGTAGATGGCTTTGTAGAAGCAACAAACTATTTTTATAAGAAAGGAAATTAAAATGACAAATATCATATTATGTGGAGGCTCAGGTACAAGACTTTGGCCTATCAGCCGTACACTCATGCCTAAACAATTTGTAAAACTTTTTGACAATAAATCACTGTTCCAACTCACAGTAGAAAGAAACCATACTTTATGTGACAGACAATATATTGTTTCCAATACAGAACAATACTTTTTAGCACTAGACCAACTAGAAGAGATGCAACTTAAACGAAATTATTTTCTTCTTGAACCTGTAGGTCGGAATACTGCACCAGCTATTGCACTGGCATGTTTAGACATGGATCCAGAAGAGATAGTCATGGTCTCTCCTTCTGATCATCTTATTAAAAATACAAAAACTTATAACAAAGTAGTAGGTAAAGCTAAATTATTAGCAGCAAATGACTATTTAGTGACCTTTGGTATTACCCCAAAATTTGCAGAAACAGGGTTTGGTTATATAGAGGCAGACAGGGAAGATGTAAAAGCATTTCATGAGAAACCAGATGCTGTAACAGCACAAAGTTATATTGATGCGGGAAATTACTACTGGAATTCAGGTATGTTCTGTTTTAAAGCTGGTCTTTTTTTAGAAGAGCTCAAAACACACTCTTTAGATATTTACGAGGCTGCTTTGACTGCCTATAACAATGCAAAAGATACAGAACTTAACAGTACATCTAGCTATGATGACATGATACGCATTTCACATAAAGATATGGCAAACATTCCTGAAGACAGTATTGACTACGCTGTGATGGAAAAGAGTAAAAGAGTAAAAGTAGTTGCTGCTGATATAGACTGGAGTGACATGGGAAGCTTTGATGCCCTCTATGAAGAGCTTGAGGCAGACTCTGATGGGAATAAAGCACTCTCTGTATCTAACGTAGCTATAGAAAATATTTCTAATAACTCACATAATAACCTTGTAATATCTGATAAACTCGTCACCACAATCGATGTAGATAATCTTATCATTGTCGACACAGCTGATGCACTTCTTATATCAAAAAAAGGAAGTGGTCAGAAGATAAAAGATGCGGTAAAAGTACTTAAAGAAAGAGAATCAGAACTACCAAATATTCACCTCACAGCACATCGTCCATGGGGAAGCTATACTGTTTTAGAAGATACTCCAGGATACAAAATAAAACGTATAGAGGTCAAACCTGGTAAACGTCTCTCCTTACAAAAACATTTCCATAGAAATGAACACTGGATAGTCGTCTCTGGTACCGCTACAGTAACAGTAGGAGATACTATAAAACTTGTAAGACCTAATGAAAGTACCTACATTACTATGGGTGAAGTGCATAGACTTGAGAATGAAGGCAAAATCCCTGTTGTCCTCATAGAAGCACAAGTAGGTGAGTATACAGGGGAAGATGACATCGTTCGTATAGAAGATGACTTTCAAAGAACAAACTAAACATTAAAAATTAAATTAAATATTAAGGAAAATAAAAAATGGCACAAAAAGTAGCGTTAATTACAGGTATTACAGGACAAGACGGTTCATATTTAGCAGAGTTTTTACTTAAGAAAGGGTATATCGTTCATGGTTTAAAAAGAAGATCATCCCTTTTTAACACAGACAGGATTGACCACCTTTACCAAGATCCACATATAGAAAATAGAAACCTCATTCTTCATTTTGGTGAAATGACAGACTCTATGAACCTAACACGCATCATCCAAGAGACACAACCAGATGAAATTTATAACTTAGCTGCAATGTCTCATGTAGCAGTAAGTTTTGAAACACCAGAGTATGTGTCTAATGCTGACGGTACTGGAACTCTTCGTATTTTAGAAGCTGTCAAACTTTTAGGACTTACAAAAAAAACTAAAATCTATCAAGCATCTACTTCAGAACTTTATGGGAAAGTACAAGAGACTCCTCAAAGTGAGACGACTCCTTTTTACCCACGTTCACCTTATGCAGTGGCAAAAATGTATGCGTATTGGATTACAGTAAACTATAGAGAAGCGTATGATATGTTTGCTTGTAATGGTATCTTGTTTAACCATGAGTCTCCAGTACGTGGTGAGACCTTTGTAACACGTAAAATCACAAGAGCAGCTTCTAAAATTGCTCTAGGACTACAAGATAAACTCTATCTTGGTAACCTTGATGCAAAGCGTGACTGGGGACATGCAAAAGACTATGTCAAAATGATGTGGCTCATTCTGCAAGCAGATGAACCTGAAGACTGGGTCATCGCGACAGGCACTACGACTCCAGTTAGAGAGTTTGTGCGTATGGCATTTGCTTATGCTGGCATAGAACTAGAGTTTAAAGGTGAAGGTATCGATGAAAAGGGGTATGTTGTTTCATGTTCTAACCCTGAGTATCAACTTGAAATTGGTTCAGAAGTCGTTGCTGTTGATCCCAAATACTTTAGACCAACAGAAGTTGACTTACTTCTTGGAGATCCGACAAAAGCAGAAACAAAACTTGGCTGGAAAAGAGAATACAAACTAGAAGAGCTTGTAAACGACATGATGAAAAGTGACTTAAAACTTATGACTAAAGACCAGTACCTTAAAGATGGTGGATACACTATCATGAATTATTTTGAATAGGAAATAATCATGGAAAAATATAGTAAGATTTATATAGCAGGGCATAGAGGTTTAGTAGGTTCTGCCATTGTGAAAAACTTACAAGATAAAGGATACACAAATCTCATTTACCAAACACATAAAGAGCTGGATTTGTGTGATCAAAGTGCAGTAGCTAGCTTTTTTGAGACACAAAAGCCTGACTATGTTATATTAGCAGCGGCTAAGGTAGGTGGTATTGTGGCGAACAATACTTACCGTGCAGACTTTATTTATGAAAACTTACAGATACAAAATAACATTATACATCAATCATATGTGCATGGTGTAAAAAAACTCCTCTTTTTAGGTAGTACGTGCATCTACCCCAAATATGCTCCTCAACCAATGCCTGAAGATTGTCTACTTACAGATACCCTAGAATATACAAATGAACCTTATGCTATTGCTAAAATAGCAGGCATCAAAATGTGTGAATCTTATAACATACAGTATGGGACAAACTTCATTTCGGTAATGCCTACGAACCTATATGGTCCTAATGATAATTTTGATTTAGAAAAGTCTCATGTACTCCCTGCCCTTATTCGTAAGATACACTGTGCAAAACTTCTAAATGAAGGTAAATACGATGACCTCATTGCAGACTTAGACATCTCTACTTTAGATGAAGCCAAAGCATATTTGGCAGACTTTGGTGTCAATGAGCATCAAGTAGAGATCTGGGGTACTGGTAAACCTATGCGTGAATTTTTATGGTCAGAAGACATGGCAGATGCTTGTATCTTTATCATGGAAAACAGAGACTTTAAAGATACCTATACGTCAGTAGATGGTGCTAACACTACATGTACTCCACATGCAATAAAAAACCAAGAAATACGCAATACCCATATAAACATAGGTACAGGAGTAGATATATCTATAAAAGATTTGGCAACCATGATAAAAGAAATTGTAGGCTTCAAAGGTGAACTTTATTTTAATGTAGACAAACCAGATGGTACTATGAAAAAACTGACTGATGTTTCTAAACTTCATGGGCTTGGGTGGAAGCACAAAATTGAGTTACAAGAAGGGATTAAAAAAATGTATAAATGGTATCTAAGAGTTATTAAATGAAAATAGCAATTGCTGGAACAGGGTATGTAGGTCTTTCTAATGGATTATTATTAGCTCAACATCATGAAGTTGTGGCACTAGATATAGTTCATGAAAAAATTGAGTTACTCAATAATAGGAAGTCTCCTATTGAAGATAAAGAGATAGAAGCATTTTTACAAAAAAAAGAAATCAACTTTAAGGCAACAGACAATATAAAAGAAGCCTATGCAGGTGCTGAGTATATCATTATTGCAACTCCTACAGACTATGACCCTAAAACCAACTATTTTAATACAAACTCCATCGAAAATGTCATAACTGATATCTTAAAAATAAACCCAAATACCACTATGGTTATAAAATCAACAGTACCAGTTGGATATACAAAAACTATTAGAAAGAAATATGGAACTGAAAATATCATTTTTTCACCTGAGTTTTTACGAGAAGGAAAAGCACTTTATGATAATTTATATCCAAGTCGTATTATAGTTGGTGAACAAAGTAAAAGAGCAGAAGTTTTTGCTAACCTTTTAGCCGAAGGTGCGATTAAAAATGATATCCCTATACTTTTTACAGATAGTACTGAGGCAGAAGCTATAAAACTTTTCTCCAACACCTATCTTGCTATGAGAGTTGCGTATTTTAATGAACTTGATTCTTATGCTCTTTCTCATGAACTAAATACGCAACAAATTATTGAAGGTGTAGGATTAGACCCTCGTATAGGTACACACTACAACAATCCTAGTTTTGGATATGGAGGGTACTGCCTACCTAAAGATACCAAACAATTACTTTCTAACTATAGAGATGTTCCATCAAACCTGATAGAAGCTATCGTAAATGCGAACCATACACGTAAAGATTTTATTGCTGAACAAATCATATCTACTCTTCCAAAGGACAAATATAACTACCCCACAGGTATTGTCGGCATCTATCGACTTGTGATGAAAAGTGGCAGTGACAACTTCCGTTCTTCAGCTATTCAAGGTATTATGAAAAGACTAAAAGCGAAAGGGATAGAAATTGTCATTTATGAACCTGCATATCCAGAGGAAGAATTTTTCCATTCAAAAGTCATTAAAGATTTAGAAAAGTTTAAAAAATTGAGTAATATCATAGTAGCTAATAGACTTTCAAATGATATTAAAGATGTTGAAGATAAAGTATATACACGTGACATATTTAATAGAGATTCTTAAGCTAAGACTATCTATGGAATAATAAAAAACAAAAAATTATTGAGATAATACTTATTGAAAGTAAAAATCTATTTATTGTTTAATCAATACTTTAAGTTTGTAATACTCATTTAGATATAATATGCCATAATATATTTATGGAAAAAAGGTAAAAAATGCTCAACAATAAAACAGTTTTAATCACAGGCGGTACAGGCTCCTTTGGTAAAAAATTTATCGAAACTATATTAGAGAGATATCCCGAAGTAAAAAAAATTATTATTTATTCTCGTGATGAACTTAAGCAATCAATAATAAAACAAAAGTATCCATCTTTTGATTTTCCTCAACTACGATTTTTTATTGGTGATGTAAGAGATAAGGAGCGTTTAACGCAGGCATGTGAGGGTGTAGATGTGATTATTCATGCAGCAGCGATTAAACAGGTAGATACTGCGGAGTACAATCCTACAGAGTGTATTCGCACAAATATTGATGGTGCTGAAAATGTTATCCATGCAGCTCTGTCTTGTGGAGTTCATGATGTAGTTGCCCTCTCTACAGATAAGGCCTGTGCTCCTATTAACCTTTATGGAGCGACTAAATTAGCCTCAGATAAACTTTTTACAGCGGCAAATAATATTCGTGGTTCTAAAGATATCCGCTTTAGTGTAGTTCGCTATGGAAATGTTATGGGTTCAAGAGGCTCTGTTATCCCATTTTTTATGGATAAACGCAAGGATGGCGTATTGCCCATTACCCATAGAGATATGACACGCTTTAATATCTCCCTCCAAGATGGCGTCAACTTAGTTATGTTTGCTCTTGATAATCATTTGGGAGGGGAGATATTTATTCCTAAAATCCCTTCCTATAAAATTTTAGACATTGCAGAAGCTGTGGCACCAGAATGTACAACTCGGGATGTTGGCATAAGGCCTGGTGAGAAACTCCATGAAGAGATGATTACTGATACCGATTCTTTAAACACGATAGATTTGGGTCCATACTATGCTATTTTGCCTTCTGTTTCTTATACTTATTCAGAAGAGGATTACATGAAACACCATAAGGCGGTAAAAGTCCCATTTGGCTTTAAGTATAACTCTGGAACAAATACAGAATGGGAAACTGTAGAAGGCTTACGAAAGCTAATTGTAGAGCATATTGACCCTGACTTCAAGGTGTAAGTGTGATCCCTTATGGTAAACAGTTCATTGAACAAGATGATATTGATGCGGTAGTTAAAACCTTAAAGTCAGACTATCTAACCACTGGTCCAAAAGTAAAAGAGTTTGAAGAGGCTCTTTGTGAGTACTGTGGTGCAAAGTATTGTGTAGCTGTAGCTAATGGAACAGCCGCCTTGCATTTGGCTTCCCTTGTATTATTAAATAAAGAGGACAAAGTGTTAACTACGCCGAACTCTTTTCTTGCTACTTCTAACGCTATACTTTATGTTGATGCTAAAGTGATATTTGTAGATATTGCTAAAGATGGAAATATTGACTTAGATTTATGTGAAGAAGCACTTAAAAAAGACTCGAGCATACAAGCGATTTATGGCGTTGCGTTTTCGGGAAATATGCTACATCAAGAAAAACTCAAACATCTTAAAGAAACATACGGTATAAAAATACTAGAAGATAGTGCTCATGCGATAGGTGCGGAGTATAAAGGCATGAAATCTGGAAGCTGTACAAACAGTGATATTAGTATCTTTTCCTTTCATCCAGTAAAGCACCTTACCACCGCCGAGGGGGGAGCGATAACTACAAACTCTAAAGAGCTTTATGAGAAACTTTTAATTCTAAGAGGGCATGGGATGGTAAAGACACCAGAGATGAAACCTTGGGAATATGAGATGAGAGATTTAGGTTTTAACTACAGAATCACCGACATTCAATGTGCCTTAGGTCTTTCGCAATTAAAAAAACTTCCTGACTTTATAAAAAGACGCTTTGAAATAGCAAAAAAATATGATGAAGCCTTTAAAAATACAATCGTAAAACCGCTCTATAGTTTTGATGGGAAATCATCCTATCATCTTTATGTCGTTTTAGTGGACTTTAATATACTCAACATCACAAAAGTTGAACTTTTCAATAAACTAAGAGAAAAAGAGATAGGTATTCAATTGCATTACATACCCATTAACAAACAGCCTTACTATAAAAGTTTAGGATATGGTGATGAAGTCACACCTGTGATGGACAGTTATTATGAACAGTGCTTTTCTTTACCTATGTATCCACTTTTGAGTGATGCAGAGCAAGAGTATGTTATAAAAACCATTTTAGAGATTTTAAATGGCTAAAAATGCTGTTGCCATCATTCCTGCGCGTGGAGGAAGTAAAAGAATCCCTAGAAAAAATATAAAAGATTTTTTGGGTAAGCCACTTATTGCCTACTCTATAGAGGTGGCTTTAGAGTCTGCACTTTTTGAAAAAATAATAGTAACAACAGATGATACAGAGATAGCAAAAATTGCAAAAGAGTATGGTGCAGAGGTTCCATTTATAAGACCAAAAGAGCTCAGTGATGATTTTACAGGAACTCAAGATGTCATCGATCACACTATAGAGTATCTTCGTAGTCAAGGTGAACATTATAAGTATGTTTGTACTATCTATGCTACCGCTCCACTGCTTCAAGCAAGATATCTTATAGAAGGGCTTGAGAAGTTAGAGCAAAGTGATGCAATAAATGCCTTTTCAGCTACTTCGATGCCTTTTCCAATTCAAAGAACATTTAAACTCAATGAAGAGGGCAGATGTGAGATGTTTACTCCTGAGCATTACAACACAAGAAGCCAAGACTTAGAGGAAGCCTATCAGGATGCTGGAGAGTTTTACTGGAAAAAACAAGATAAAGAGTCTAATGAGATTATGTTTGGCAAAGATAGTATCCCTATAATTCTTCCAAGATATTTGGTGCAAGATATAGACACCCCAGAGGATTGGGAGAGAGCGGAGCTGATGTATAAAGTTTTAAAAGAACAAAAGAAGTTACAATGATGAATATCCTCATAAGAGCAAACTCCTCATCAACCATAGGCACAGGGCATATTATGCGTGATTTGGTACTTGCTCAAGAGTTTGAAGATGCTAAAATAACTTTTGCCACGCAAAATTTAGAGGGGAACATAAATCATAAAATTGTAGAAGCTGGCTATGCCTTAAAGATACTCAGTTCAAACGAAAAAGAAGAGCTAGTAACACTCATAAAAAAACTTCACATAGAGATGGTTATTTTTGACAGTTATGATGTGGACTATGCATTTGAGAAGTTTATAAAAGAGCAAACAGATGTGAAGATATTGAGCTTTGATGACACGTATGAAAAACACTATTGTGATATACTTTTAAACCACAACATCAATGCAGATGAAAAAAGATATAGAGGTTTGGTCCCCGATGAGTGTGAATTTAGATGTGG
>Ga0256840_1000704_pt1 | contig 33546 bp, 29 predicted proteins | sample 355202metaG_FD_185969 | JGI IMG/M metagenome (GOLD analysis project Ga0256840, IMG submission 185969) | Hydrothermal vent microbial communities from Mid Atlantic Ridge, Atlantic Ocean - 355-202 | ecosystem: Environmental > Aquatic > Marine > Hydrothermal vents | place: Atlantic Ocean: Mid...
GTGAATTTATCACGTAAGAACTTAAAATCACCAAGATTCTTTTAACCAACTAAAACCAAAAACAATGAAAAAAATTATAATATTAGCAGTACTAATGTTGAGCGTAAGTTTTAGTTATGCACAAGAAACAGAAAATAAGTACACCATTAAATTTTTAGATGCGTGTAATAATGAGTTATCCAATTTTGGAACAACATTTTATGGGGAGAATCAAATAATTTATGCTTCGCCAGATAAAAAACATCAAATCATAAAAGATATTTGGAACCCAAATCAGCAACCATTTCTAGATTTATATATAGGAGATATAGCAGAAGATGGAGAGATAATAAATGGCGTTCAATTACAAGGAGATGTAAAAACAAAGTTTCATGAAGCAGGTGCTGCTTTTACTAAAGATTTACAAACCGTATATTTTACAAGAGATAATTATTACAGAAAAGTAAGATCTAAAGATGAGGCAGGAATCACTCATTTGGCTTTGTTTAAAGCAGATGTTTTAGAAGATGGTACATGGACAAATATAGAGTCATTTCCATTTAATAGTCCCAATTATAGTATAGGTCATCCAACATTAAGTGTTGATGAAAAATATTTATATTTTGTGTCAGATATGCCTGGTTCAAAAGGAATGACAGATATTTTTAAGGTTAAAATATTAGGAGATAATTCTTTTGGACAGCCTGAAAATTTAGGAGATACAATTAATACAGTAAAGAAAGAAATGTTTCCATTTATTAGTAAAGATAATGTATTATACTTTGCATCAGATGGATGGGATACTCTAGGAGGGCTAGATATATTTGGAGTTAATTTAAAAGGGAATACTAAAGAAAAACCAACAAATTTAGGGGCTCCAATAAATAGTTTTTTAGATGATTTTGCTTTTTTAATTAAAGGGGATAATAAAAAAGGTTATTTCTCGTCAAATAGATTGGATGGTAAAGGAGATGATGATATTTATTATTTTGAAAAGAATGAACCATTAGAAATGCCATGTGAGCAAATTGTAGAAGGAATTGTAAAAAACAAAAAAACAGGGAGAAGGGTGCCAGGTGCTTTGGTTTTATTATTTGATTCTAAAGGAAAAGAGATGGATAGTAAAGTAGTAGGAGAGAATGCGAAGTTTACGTTTAAAATAGACTGTAAGTCTAGTTATAAAGTAGAGGGAAGTAAAGAAAATTATACGATAGATACAAAAGAATTTAAGTCAAGTGAAAATTTAAAATTAGAACTTAGTATTGAAAAAGAAGCACTAGTTGTTTCAACACCAGTAATTGTGTCAACTCCTGTGGTAACGTCATCATCAGCTGTAACAGCAGCTGAGTATAATGATTGTCAAGGGTCTTTAGACAAGGTTAATAATATTTATTTTGATTTAAATAAGTTTTATATTAGAGCAGATGCGGCTATTGAATTAGATAAGGTTGTTGCTACCATGCAGCGATGTCCTAATATTAAAGTAGATGCTGCATCACATACAGATTGTAGGGCGTCACATAAATACAATCAATCTTTATCACAGCGTAGAGCGCAAGCTACTGTTGATTATATTATAAGAAAAGGGATTCCATATAATCGTATTAAAGCGGTAGGTTATGGGGAAACTAGATTAATTAATAGATGTTCTGATGGGGTTAAGTGTTCTGAGTCTGAGCATCAAGAAAATCGTAGAACACAGTTTGAAATTTCTAATTATTAAGTAGAGTTTGGTAAATAATTGAAAGGTAATTAGATTTTGTCCCGCAGCAATGCGGGACTTTTTTTAGGTTTTAAATAATTTTTAAAAGTTAGGTCTTAAATGGTATTTGTTATAAAAATTATTGAGATAGTCAACCACTTCTTTTTCAGTATCAAATAGTTGTATTAGGTCTAAATCTGCAGGGCTAATTGTTTCAAAATCTTTTAGTAATGTTGTTTTAATCCAATCAAATAATCCAGACCAATATGCTGTACCAACTAGTATGATTGGAAATTTCCCAATTTTTTTGGTTTGAATTAATGTAATTGCTTCAAACATTTCGTCCAAAGTACCGAATCCTCCTGGCATTACTACAAAACCTTGTGAGTATTTTACAAACATTACTTTACGTACAAAAAAGTAATCAAAATCAAGGCTTTTTCCTCTATCAATATATGGGTTGTCGTGTTGTTCAAAAGGTAAATCAATATTTAGTCCAACAGATGTTCCTTTACCTCTGTGTGCTCCTTTGTTACCTGCTTCCATAATTCCTGGTCCGCCACCTGTAATTACTCCAAAGCCATTTTGTGTTAGTTCATAGCCAATACTTTCGGCAAGTTTATAATACTTGTCTTCTGGTTTTGTTCTTGCAGATCCAAAAATACTTACACATGGTCCTACTTTACTTAGGCGTTCATATCCTTCAACAAATTCTGACATTATTTTAAATATTGCCCAAGAATCATTGGTTTTTATCTCATTCCAAGTTTTTTGTTTTAACTTTTCTCTTATTTTTTTATCTTCTTTCATTATTTTATTTTTTCGTTATTCGTTATAGACTTTATAAAAAAAGTCAACCTAATTTAATTCTTTTTTTAGAAACTCAGCGGTATATCCTAAATTTATTTTAATCATTTCTTCAGGCGTCCCTGTAAATAGTATTTTTCCACCTTTTTTTCCGCCTTCTGGACCAACATCAATAATATAATCTGCTAGTTTAACTACATCTAAATTATGTTCAATTATTATTATGGTATTTCCTTTATCTGTGAGCTTATTTAATACTTGCATTAATACACGAATATCTTCAAAATGTAAGCCTGTAGTTGGTTCATCTAAAATATATAATGTATTCCCTGTATCTCTTTTGGATAATTCCGTTGCTAATTTAATACGTTGTGCTTCTCCTCCTGAAAGTGTTGTGGAACGCTGCCCTAAGCTTATATAGCCTAAGCCAACATCTTGTATGGTTTTTAATTTTTTATATATTTTAGGTATGTTTTCAAAAAATGGAACTGATTCATCAATAGTCATTTCTAACACATCGTAAATGGATTTTCCTTTGTATCTAATCTCTAATGTTTCTCTAGTAAATCGTTTACCCATACAGGTTTCACATTCTACATGTACATCTGGTAAAAAATTCATTTCAATTACTCGAACACCGCCTCCTTGACAAGTTTCGCACCTACCATCTTTTACATTAAAGGAAAAACGACCTGGTTTATAACCTCTAATTAATGCTTCGGGAGTTTTTGCAAACAAACTTCTAATTTCACTAAAAACACCTGTGTATGTTGCAGGGTTTGATCTTGGTGTTCTTCCAATTGGTGACTGGTTTATATCAATAATTTTATCAATATTATCTAATCCAGAAATTGATTTGTATGGTAGTGGTATTTTTATGGCTCTATATATGTGTTTGTTAATTATTGGATATAGTGTTTCGTTGATTAATGTTGATTTTCCACTTCCTGAAACTCCTGTTACACAAATCATTTTTCCTAATGGAATTGTTAGGTTTACATTTTTAAGGTTATTACCTGTTGCTCCTTTTAATATTATTTTTTTATTGTTTCCTTTTCTACGTTTTTTTGGTATTTCAAAATACTTGGTTCCGTTTAAGTAATCGGCGGTTAAGGTTTTGCTTTTTAATAATTCATCGGGTGTGCCTTTACTAATAATTTCGCCTCCATTTTTTCCTGCTTTTGGTCCTATATCAATTACATAATCCGATTCTAGCATCATTTCTTTATCGTGTTCTACTACTAGTACGGAGTTGCCTATATCTCGTAATTGTATTAGTGAATTAATTAGTTTTTGGTTATCTCGTTGGTGTAAACCGATACTTGGTTCGTCTAAAATATATAGTACGCCTACTAATTGCGATCCTATTTGGGTTGCTAGTCTTATGCGTTGTGCTTCTCCTCCTGATAGTGTTTTAGAACTTCTGTCTAAGCTTAGATAATCTAGACCTACGTTTAATAAAAATTGAATTCGTGTATTAATTTCTTTTAATATTTCAGTTCCAATAATTTGTTGATTACCTGTTAGTTTTAACTTTTTAAACCAATTGGCTAATTGGATGATATCCATTTGCGCTAATTCGCTAATATTTTTATCATTTATTTTAAAGTAAAGGGATTCTTTTCTTAATCTTGAACCATTACAATTGGAGCAAACATTTTCATTCATAAAACCTTTTGCCCAACGCGTGATTGATGTTGAATTACTATCTTTATATTGATTGGTGATGAAATTAACAATTCCTTCAAAATCAATTTCGTAATTACGAGTTACACCCATTATTTTTGATTCTAAATCAAAACTTTCATTAGCTCCATGTAATATTACTTCAATTGCATTTTTAGGAATTTTTTGTATTGGTGTATCTAATGTAAATTTAAAGCGTTCGCCAATTAATTTTAATTGCTTAAAAATCCATGAATTTTTTGTTTCGCCAATAGGGGCGACTCCTCCATTGTTAATAGATAGTTTTTTATTTGGAAATATTTTATCTATACTTACTTCATTTACTTTACCTAATCCATTACATTTTGGACACGCTCCTTTTGGAGAGTTGAATGAAAAACTATTTGGTTCTGGTTTAGGATAGGCTATTCCGCTTGACGGACACATTAGATTTCTACTAAAATAACGTGCTGTATTTTCATTTTGTGGAACTATTAGCAATACATCATCTCCATGATACATGGCTGTTTTTATTGCTTCGTTTAATCTTTTTTCTGATGCTTTATTAACTTTAATTCTATCGATTACAATTTCTATATCGTGTGTTTTGTATCGATCTAGGCGCATGCCTTTAGTAATCTCTGTTATTTTTCCATTTATTCGAACTCTTACGAAGCCTTGTTTAGCAATTTGCTCAAAAAGCTCACGATAATGTCCTTTACGAGATTTTATTTTTGGTGCTAGTATATTGATATTCTGACCCTCAAAATCAGCTAATATTAATTGTTGTATTTGTTCATCGGAATTTGAAACCATTTTTTCATTAGTTTCATAGGAGTAGGCATCTCCAATACGTGCAAATAACAATCGTAAGAAGTCATAAATTTCTGTAATTGTACCTACAGTAGAACGCGGACTTCTGTTTGTTGTTTTTTGCTCAATAGCAATTACAGGTGATAGTCCATCAATTTTATCAACATCTGGTCGTTCTAAACTTCCTAAAAATTGACGTGCATAAGCTGAGAATGTTTCAATATATCGTCTTTGTCCTTCTGCATAAATAGTGTCAAATGCTAAAGATGATTTTCCACTACCACTTATTCCAGTTATCACAACTAGTTGATTACGAGGTATTTTTATGTCCACATTTTTTAAATTGTGAACTTTTGTACCATAAACTTCTATATATTCTTGTTTTCTTTTCATTAAAAACTTTGCTGATTTTTACTAAAATTCAAGATGGCAAGTTAGTGAAAAATGATTGTATTTTTGATATTGAGATAGTAGTTTTTATTAGTCATATATAAAATTTGTTTCGTATTTTTTTCACTGTATTAAAAATACTACTGTATATATCAAATAATAAGCATAGATTTGCGCTCCAAAAAAAACGATAAAGATGAAACGTATTAATGAATATAAAAAGCTTTTTAAGGTTGAAGGGGCTATTGAACTTAGAGAACTTAAAAAAACTTACAGAGGTTTAGTTAAAACTTGGCACCCAGATAAATTTCAAGATCAAGAAAAAAAGGATGAAGCAGAAGTTAAAAGTCAAAAGATTATTGATGGTTATCATTTTTTAGTTAGTATCGCTCCAAAAACTAAAGAAACTAACTTAGAAGAATATAATATTGTAACGATACAATCACCAGTTGTTGATTTTCATCATAAAAGTATGCTTTTAGAAGTTACTTTTACAGATGGTAATACGTATGAATATTTTGGTGTAAATAAGAAGTTATTTAGTAAATTTGTGAATAGTAAATCAATTAATAATTTTGGAAAAAGAAAGATTTTTAATTCTTTTCTTTATAGAAAATCTAAGAAAGCTTCTGTTGTAGTTTAACTAATAAAAAACCAACCGTGAAAGATTAACCATTGATTAAATAGTTTCTCTAGCAGTTACTTTATTCTACATAATTAAATAATGTATTATATTCATTTATAATTTTTAAAATTCCTTTTTCTTTAGAATAATAAAGATTATTTGGATATGACCTAAGTAAGTAGGCATTAGGATATTCAATTCCATCAACATCTACTGTGGAAAAAAACTCATCGTAAAATTCATAATAATGATAATTTGAATTACTAAAGCAATCATCGAGATGTGCTTTAAGAACATAGCCACCATCTTTTTTTGCGATTACCAAAACTTCTCCATTATAACAATTTGAATTATCCGTAAAGCTGTACATGCCCTTTTCTACAAATATATCAGCTGTAGGTCCAAAAGAAATAAATCCAGATGCATGTGGTCCGTCACCAATAAATTTAACTTCTTTTGATATAACAGTTAATGTTATAATTTCATCTGTATCTGTTTTTTTTAATTTGAAGGTTTCATTTAAGTCAAAAACTAAAAAAGCTTTTGCCTCATCATTTAAACTATAATATTTATCATCAGGGTTACAAGATTGTAGGCTAATTAATAGTATGAAAGCGCCCCCATATATTTTTAATATTTTTTTCATTGAAATTTGATTTAAAATGTAGAGAATTATTTTATTATTTAGCCTTTATAAGTAAATGTTTCATTTTTCGTAAAAATAATATCCAACCTATTAATCAATCATATCAAAACCACAATAGCTAGCCAAAACATCAGGAATTTTAATTCCTTCTGGAGTTTGGTAGTTTTCCAAAATCCCGGCTAATACTCTTGGTAATGCTAAAGAGCTTCCGTTAAGCGTGTGTGCTAATTGTGTTTTGCCTTCACTGTTTTTGTAACGTAATTTTAATCTATTTGCTTGAAATGTTTCAAAGTTAGATACTGAACTAATCTCTAGCCATCTATCTTGTGCTGTTGAAAATACTTCAAAATCATAGGTTAGGGCTGCTGTAAATCCTATATCGCCACCACAAAGTCTTAGTATTCTAAAAGGTAATTTTAGTTCACGTAAAATTTCCGTTATGTGATTTACCATGCCGTCTAATGCTTCGTAAGATTTATCTGGGTGTTCTATGCGTACTATCTCTACTTTATCAAATTGATGTAAACGATTTAAGCCTCGTACATGTGCACCATAAGAACCTGCTTCTCTACGGAAACATGGTGTATATGCTGTTTTGCGGATTGGGAAATCTTCTTCTTTTAAGATTACATCTCTAAAAATATTTGTAACTGGTACTTCGGCAGTTGGTATTAAGTATAAATTGTCTTTTACATCGTGATACATTTGCCCTTCTTTGTCTGGTAATTGACCAGTGCCAAAAGCAGAAGCTTCGTTTACAAAATGTGGTACTTGTACCTCATCATAACCTGCTGCTGTATTTTTATCTAAAAAGTAATTGATTAATGCTCTTTGTAATCGGGCACCTTTCCCTTTATATACAGGGAATCCTGCTCCTGTAATTTTATTACCAAGTTCAAAATCTATAATGTCATATTTTTTTGCTAACTCCCAATGTGGTATTGCTGCATCATGTAATTTTGGAATTTCTCCTTCTTGGAATGTAGTTTCGTTATCCTCTTCACTATTTCCACTTGGCACCAATACATTTGGTATGTTGGGTATTTGATATAACAATTCATTTAAGACAATATTAGTACTTGCTAATTTTTCTTTTAAATCATTAGATAATGTTTTTAAAGTTCCAGATTTCTTTTTTAATACATTTGCTTCTGCTCCTTTACCAGACTTAAATAAATGACCAATTTCTTTTGCTAATTTATTAGCTTCTGCAAGTGTATTATCTAATTTTGTTTGAATTGCTTTTCTGTTTTCATCCGTTGATAAGACATTTTCAATCATTTTTTCTGCATCTGCAAAATTACGAACGGCTAAACCTCTAAGGACTTCTTTTTTATTTTCTTTAATAAATGAAACTTGTAACATCTTTCTTTAAATTTAAGATGCAAAGGTAGAAAAATTAAAAGATTTTAGATTTAAGATTTTAAGATTTTGTTGTAGAAAAAATAATTTTTAAAAAGGATTATTTGCTTTTAAAGTTTTAATAAAAACTCTTGCTTCTTTTTCATCTAATTTTATTTGTTCTACTAGAGCATCAAATGAAGGAAATTTTTGTTCTTCACGTAAGCGTTTAAGAATACATATTTGAATATCATCTCCATAAACATCTGCTTTAAAGTCTAATAAATGAACTTCAATCGTTCTGTTTTTTCCATTTACAGTTGGTCTAAAACCAATATTCATAATACCAAAAAATTGTTTTGTTCTCAGTTTTGCACAAACTACATAAACACCATTTTTTGGTATTAATTTAGTTTCTTCAGCAATTTGAATGTTTATTGTTGGGTAATTCCATTTTTTTCCAAGTCCTTGACCTCTAACAACTTTCCCAGTAAGGTAATATTCGTATCCTAAATATTTATTTGCCGTGTCAATATCACCATCTTCTAAAGCTTTTCTAATTTTAGTAGAACTTACATTTACGCTTTTAATTTCTTGGGCAGTAATTTTTTTTACTTTAAAATCATAAAGTTTACCGTATTCTTGTAATTGTTCAAAGCTACCTTCTCTATTTTTTCCAAATCGGTGATCGTAACCAATTACTAATTTTTTAATATTTAATTTATTTACCAGTATGTTTCTTACAAACTCAAGTGCTGTTTGTCTAGAAAACTCCTTGGTAAAAGGTTCTATGATTAAACAATCAATGCCTGTTTTTTCTAGAAGTATTATTTTTTCGTCAAGTGTATTTAGTAATTGTATTACTGTTCCATCTTGTAATACTTTTCTTGGATGTGGAAAAAAAGTTAGTAATATGGAATTAGTTTCCTTTTTATTAGAAACTATTTTTTTAATTATTTTTTGATGGCCTATATGTACACCGTCAAATGTACCAACCGTTACAGTGCTATTTTCTTTTAAATTAAATTCGGATAAACCTCTAAAAATCTTCAATGGTTGGCTTGTTTTTTTTGAAGTTCCAAAAATAAGCAGTATTTTTTAATTTAGCGCCTTGTATAAAAGTTATTTAGTATATTTTTTTGAGTTACTACTACTTTGTCAGTTCAATAAATCTTGCAAATGGTTTATATTTGACAGTAATTTTAGGTGTACTTTTATTACGTTAAAATTGGTATTAGAATCTTCTCTGATGTCTTAATCTCTTGCTTCTTGTCTCCTTTTTAAAACTCTACATCTAATAACTGTCCACTTAATTGTAATAGCTGTATCTCAATTAATTTAGCATCGTATTTTGCATTATTTACTGCAGTTTGTGTGTTTAGTAAATTTAATTGTGCTTGTCGGAATGCTATTGAGTTTACTTGTCCTAATTTAAATCGTTCGTTTGTTCTATCAAAATTATTTTGTGCTGTTTGTATATTTAATTTTTGAGTTCTAAGTACGTATAACTTATTTTGATATTCATCCCAAGTGTTTTGTAGTATGCTTTTTAAATTATCGGTTTGTTGTTGTTTAACCAATTGCTGATTTTCTAGCATAATTTTTGAATTGGTAATTCTTGTTTTTGAACTCCCTCCATCAAAAATATTCCAAGATACATTTACACTAGTTTTTAAACCATAATTCATGTTTTGTACAAAGAATGCTGTATTTGTATTTGCGTTATCACTTAAATTCCATCCGTAAGATGTAGATAAACCGACTGTTGGTAAAAGAGTTGCTTTGTTTGTTTTTATATTTAATTTACTTATGCTAATGTTTTTTTCTTGTTGTTGCAATACAATATTATTAGCAACTGCTTTGCTGTATAAATCATCAAAAGTGAATAGACCAAAGCTAACTTTGGTGTCAACTTTATAGGTAATATCTTGCGATTTTACCAAAATAATATTCAAATCACGTTTGGCATTTGTGTATAATTGCTTGGTATTTATTAAATTGATGCTGTCATTATTAATATCTACTTTGGCATTTAATATTTCTAATTTGTTTGCTTGTCCATATTCGTATTGATATTCGGCTCTTGTTAATCGTTTTTTTGTAATTGCTAATGCTTCTTTAATAGTTTTGATATTTTCGGATAATCTTGCTATTTGGTAATAGACATTAAATAATTTTAAATATGTATTTTCAATTGTCTCTTTGGCTTGTAGTTCGGTTAAATTATGTGTTTCCTTTAATGCTTTGTAATTATATTTTCTTCCATTACCATCATATAAAAGGTAATTTGCACCAATTGAGGCGTTATATGCTTTAGTATCTGCATTTGATATTTTATTAGTAGTTCCATTTTGTAATTCAAATTCGCTATTGCTTAAATCAAAATTAATTCCACCATTTGCTGTTATAGTTGGTAGTAATCGAGAATTATAAATACTAGAATTATTTTCAGCAATTTTAATGCTATTTTTAGCTAATAGGATGCCATAATTATTTTCTAATGCAATGCTTATTGCTTTCTTTTTGGATAATATCTTTTGAGCGTTTAGCTGTATGGAAAAAGGTACTATGAGTAAGATTATTATATATGATTTCATTTTTTGTTTTTTAACGATTAGTTTCTTGCGCCTTCAAATCTTGTTTCTTATATCTAGCCTCTTGTGTCTTCTTCCAACTCTTCATGTTCATAATTCATTTCAATAATTGCACGTTCTACTTCTTCTTTAGTTACACTTTTTCCAGTTATCATCCATTTTACAAAAACCTTTACTGAATTTGATACGGATAATAATAGTGGTAACATTACTAAGGTTAAAATGGTTGCAATACCAATTCCGTATGAAATAGATATAGCCATTGGTTTTAAAAATTGTGCTTGTCTACTGGTTTCTAATAATAATGGCGCTAGTCCTGCAATGGTTGTTAATGAGGTTAAAAATATGGCTCTAAACCTTGATTGACCTGCTTGTATTAATGCATCGTCATATTTCATTCCTTCTTTAAGGTAAATGTTAAATTTTCCAATTAATACCAATCCATCATTAACCATAATTCCTATTAAGGCAATAATTCCTAACCAAGATAATATGTTTATTGGAAAATGATGAAAATAATGCCCCCAAACTACGCCTATTAAGCTAAAAGGTACCATTATAAGTAATACAATTGGTTGGCTATAAGTTCTAAATGTAAATGCTATTATTATATAAATTAGTAGCAAAATTATTGGGCCAACAATTTTTACAGAAGCCATCGTTTTTTGAGCTTCTCTATTTTGACCTTCATATTCAACTGTTACTGTTGGATATTTAGATGTAATTTCAGGGAGAATAGTTGCTTTGATATCATCAAGTACATCCGACGCACTATCATCCACAGATTTCATATCGGCTGTTATTTGAATTTCTCTCTGTCCTTCTAAGTGATTAATTGCAACTTCGCCACGTGCAATTTGATAACTTGCAATTTCAGAGAAAGGAACCTTACTACCTAGGGCAGTATTAATCCACATGTCATCTAAATTTTTAATAAATGATCTGTCTTCTTTTCTGTAGCGAACGTATACTCTTATTTCATCCTGTCCACGTTGAAAGCGTTGTGCTTGAAATCCAAAAAAACCAGACCGTACTTGACTCATTATACTTTGTAAGTTTAAGCCTAATAAATAGGCTTTGTCTTTTAATTTAATTTGAATTTCTTTTATTCCTGCTGGATCATTATCCGATACATCTTTTAAGAGTGAATTGTTTATTAATGCTGTTTTTAATTCTTTTTTTGCAGCTTTTAATTCTTTTATATTGTTTCCTAAAAGGGAAATTGCTACTGGAGAACCTCCAAAATTACTATTAGATCCAAATGTTAAACTTTCGATGCCAATAATGTTTCCGACTTTTTTTCGAAGTGCTCTATTTATTTCTGAAGAAGGGAAATCTCTAGCTTCTCCCGGTAATAGATTGACTGTTAAAGATGCACTTGATGTTCCTGGTCCAATTTGTTTAATAACATTTTGAACTACATCTTTGTCCCCAGATTGTTTTTTTGTGTATTCTGTATTTATCTCCCAAGCTTTTTGTTCAATACTCGAAATGATTGAATCGGTAATCATTTCATTGGTTCCTTGTGGCATTTTAAGGTTTATTGAAATTCGATCGCTTGCTATTCTGGGAAAAAAGGCTATACCGACAACACCACCACCAATGGCTCCTATACTAAATATTAATAATGCTATTGGTATTGCAAAACCTAAAAATTTATTTTTTAAGAAAAATCGTAGATACGGAATGTAAAACGTATCTCTAAATTTCATTAACCACTTGTCCGCAAATTTATTTATTTTTTTAAAAAAAGCATCTATTGGATTTACTTTTACATCTTTGTTCTCTCTCATTAATGCTTTAGAATGTGCTATATGTGCGGGTAAAATAATTAATGCTTCAATTAATGAAACTAGTAATGTTAATATTACTACGGATGAAACTTCGCTAAAAAAATCTCCCATTCGCCCATCTATAAAAAAGAATGTAGAGAATGCTACTATGGTTGTTAGTACTGCTGATATTACTGGCGGTAATACTTCCATAGTTCCATCAATTGCTGCTCTTATTGGTGTTTTCCCTTTTTCGTAATGATGGAAGATGTTTTCACCAATTACAATTGCATCATCTACTAATATACCAATAACGATTATCATTCCAAACAGCGATAAGACATTAATGGTTATACCAAGTTGTACTGCAAAAATAAACATTCCCAAAAAGGATATTGGTATTCCGAATGCTACCCAAAAAGCCAATCTTGCATTTAAGAATAATGCTAAAAAGAATAGGACTAATAAGATACCCATAATTGCATTTTTAATTAACAGTTCGGTACGTTGTGTTAATGTTGTAGACGAATCGCTAGCTATATCTAAATGTACATTGTCGTGCTCTTGGTTAAATTTATCAATATATACTTTTACTTTTTCTGCGGAAGTAATTAAATCTTCACTATTGGTATTGTTTACTGTTATATTAATTGCCTTTTTACCACTAAAATATATTCGATCTGGTGTTTCTGACCATGAATCTTTTACAGTAGCAACATCTTTTAACCGAATAATGGTTCCGTTTGGTGTAGCTCTTACTGGTAAATTTAAAAGTTCCTCACCATGGTATGAGCGATTGTTTGCTCTTATTAAGTAATCTTCGGAATCGGTTTTTATAATTCCACCAGTAATTAATATGTTAGATTTACTTACTGCATTTGCAATGTCTTGAAACGATAAATTATACGCTCTTAAATCGCTTTCGCGAACAGAAATAGCAATTTCTTCATCAGGAAAACCAGATAATACTACTTGTGAAATACCTTCGATATTGCGGATGTCATTTTCAATATTTCTAGCATATTGTTTTAGTGTAGTAAGTGGAATATTTTTGCCACTTAGCGAAAAACTGATTGTTGGTCGCATGGTTTCAATTTTTGCAATTACTGCTGGTTCCATTCCGCTAGGAAAAGATGGTACACGGTCAACAGCATTTTTTACTTCTGCTAAAACAACATCTATATTTTTACCTCTTTCTATTTCAATTGAGATGGTTGCAGCGTTTTCTTTAGAAATAGATGTAATACGATCAATACCAACCGTACCTTTTAGATTATCTTCAATTTTTAGTACAATACCTTCTTCCATTTCGGCAGGAGATGCTCCTGGATAGATGAGGTTTATTCGTATTAATTTAGAATCTGTTAATGGGAAAAATGATGACATCATCGATTTTGCTCCTATATAGCCAAAAAGTATAAACGCAATAATAATAACGTTTACAGCTACTGGAAATTTTATAAAATAACTTATTATTTTTTTCATTTTGTTTGAATATTTAACCTTAATGTTTACTCTTGAAGTTTTGAGACTTAAAGTTTATAAATATTTTTTTGGTCTTGTTTCTTGTATCTTTCAGTGAAATGGTCTAAAATCTATTTTTCATAAATTTTCACTACCATTCCTTCATAAGCGCCAGGTACCGTTTTTGATAATAATTTTGTGCCATCTTTTAGTCCTTTAATAATTACTTTTTCTGCCGAAAAATAGACAGGATCAACCTCTATTAGATTTAATATTGTATCATTTACAATAAAAATTTGTTTGTTATTAACTAATAATTTTCTTGAAATTTCTGTTGCGTTTTTAATAGTTTTTGCTTTTAAGTCAGCTTCTAAAAACATACCTTCTTTTAAATCTTTATGTGCTACTTGTATATAAGCTTTTATGGTTTGTGATTTTGTATCTACACTACCATCAATACGAATTACTTTGCCAGTATATTCCTTTGTGCGTTCTACATTATGTAGTTTTACTGTACTTCCTTTTTTTAGTAAATCGGCAAATTCTGCATTTATTGAAACTTCCATTTCATAAGAACTAGTATTGATAAACTCTCCTAATTTTTGCCCTGCTCTAACCAATGTTCCAGGTGTTACTAAGGCTTCTGTAATTATTCCACTATACGGAGCAAGAAGTCTGTATTTACTTAATTTAACTTCCAAATTTTTGATATTGTAATAAGCAGTATTTATCCCTCTACCAGAAATAAAGTATTTTTCTTTGTCAGAATTTAGTGCAGGTAATTTCGGTGTTGTTTTATTTACGTCAAGGCTTTTTAGATAATTTTGCCATTTTTGATATTCATTTGGATAATCTAATCTAATATCAGGCATAATTGATATTATGCTATTGTTAAAGTTACTTTTTTGCGATTGGATGTTTGCAAAAAACTCATCACTATTTATGCGGATTATAGTTTCTCCTTTTCGGTATGTTGTACCAGATTTAAATTCTTTTCTAGCTGGTTTTAAAACACCTTGTACTTCGGCAAATAATTGCATTTTGTGTTTTGCATTCAAGTTTCCACTTGTGGTAATAACTATAGGTACTTCTTTGTTTTCTACATCGTTTACAAAAACAGTTTTTACAATTTTTTTGAATGTAGGTTTAGGTTTCTTTTTATTTGCTATCATTTTTTTTGATACCAATACTGCTCCTGCTAATAATGCAACACCTAATATTATGGTTAGTATTCTTCTCATGATCTTATTTATATTTTAGTATTAAAATTTGCTTGAATTTTTTGTAATATTTTAATAATCATTTCTTTTTCAGAATTTGTGATATCTTGTTCTACTATATCGATCATTTTTTTTATTACGGGTCTGGTTTTTTGAAATTTTTCTTTGCCTGAATTAGTTAGGTAAACTTTATTTATGCGTTTATCCGATTCGCATTGCTTCCTTATAATGTACCCTTTTGTTTCCATTTTTACTAGCAAACGAGTTAAGGAAGATTTGTTTCTTAAAGTTAAAAAAGCCAATTCATTTTGATTTAGACCATCATTCTCATGTAGTTTTTTTAAAACTATCATCTGCTCTTTGGTTAAGTTTGTATTATTTTCTATGAGTAGCTCTTGCAAGTGATAGTCAATAATTTTAATTGTTTTTCCTAACCATGGAGCAATACAGTTATCATAATCTATTATTTCTGAATCATTATTCATTTGACAAATATACATAAAAACACCTAAAGGTTGCATATGCAACTAGTTTATTTTAGCTTGTTGATAAATGTTTGAAATATTTAATACTTTTGTTTCCTGAAAAACAGCTATGTTTTATAAAATATTAGTTTAAGGAAAAATGAAGTTTATAAATAGATGAAAAAAGATATTGAAATACCAAAAGTAGAAAATGTTTATTTGGCTGTAGTTCATGACTACAATAAAATATTTAAAACAAATGATTGGAATGTTTATTTAATAAATGATAAAGATGTTGCTATAGAAATGGTTTTAATTATTTCAAAAGGTTTTGATGAGGTCGGAAGTTTAGGGAGAGAAACGGCTCAAATGAGACATAAGGTAGAGCTATTGCCAGCAAAGTCAGCAATAAAAATTGAATTTATGCAGGATGAAGTTCTAGCTTTAGATAATGAATTTAAAATAACTTTTTTTGTTAATAATAGATTGCAAGACAAAACATTTCTAATTAAAAAGAATAGTGTAAAGGTAGCTGCTCAGCGTATGATAAAGCTACTTAATAAAAAAGGAGTTTTAATAAAGTAATTTACAGATATACTAAATCATTAAAAGAAATACATTTCTCTTCTAAATAACCTTCTAAAAATTTATCAGCCATTGTTGTATCACAGGCTTTTTCAATCTTACTTAACTTATTATATAATTTTTTAGTTTCAAAAATTTCTTTTTGAGAAGATAGTTCCGTTTTAACTGTAAAGTTATTTTTTGATTGATTTGAAATGCTTGGAGCAAATTGATTTTTTGTCCAATATGTATTACCATCAGCCAATTCTAATTTAAGTATAACATTCGTTTTTTTGCCAGTATTCAGATTATTCTGAACACGATTGTATATTGTTTGTGGAATTTCAGTGTCATTACCATAAACATTTTGAATAATATCCTTATCATAAGAAGTTAAGGTATTATTATTGTTATTTTGTTTTCTTGTTGAGTAATTCTCAGATTTTATTTTTAAAGTAGTCATCATAATAGATAAAGGGTTTAATTATGATGCAAATTTATAATTAAAGTTTAATCTAATCACAGGGGTTTTTCCTGAAAATGAGGGGGGAAAAACCCCCTTTTTTTCATATTTCAGTAAATTTTTATGCAAGACTAGTTACAAATTCTTTAAAAGAAGCAAAACCTTTCTCTTCTAAAAAACCATTTAAGTATTTTTTAGCTATTTGATTATTATGTTTTTTTTCTAATAGGCTAATAGTATTTCGAATTTTATTTATTTCTAAGATACTATTTTCTGACTTTGCACCTTCAAAATCAAGATTTAATGAATCGGAATTCTGTAAAAAGGCATTTTCATTTGTTACATTTTTAAAAGCTTTAACAAATTCAAACTTTTTTTCAACAATATTAGTGTTTTTTACTTTTTTAATATCATTTACTTGTTTTTTATGCTCAATATTTGGCATAGTCAAAAATACATTAAGGTCTTTTTGAATTGACTTTAAGAAGTCATTGTTAGGTTTTTTTTCTGAAATTTTCATACTAAAGGGGGATTTAGTGATTAATAATCGAAATCAAAGGTAAGTTAAAAATAATTAAGAATCAATTTTTTATTTCAATTATATTTTAAGGCATTCCAAACCACATCATTAGGAGTAGGAGCGAGTACAGTTAGTTTGTCTTTTTTTACAGGGTGGATAAATTCAATTTTGTGTGCATGTAAATGTATGCCACCATCTTTGTTACTTCTATCAAATCCATATTTTAAGTCTCCTTTTATAGGGCAGTTAATTGCGGATAGTTGTGCTCTTATTTGATGGTGCCTTCCTGTTTCTAAATCTATTTCAAGAATATAATACCGATCTAACTCTTTAATAATGGTATAGTGTAGTATTGCTTTTTTAGTATCGTTAGTATCTTTTTTAAATATTATAGCTTTGTTGTTTTTTTGATTTTTTCGTAAATAATGAATTAACGTATCTTTATTATTTTTTGGTTTATTTTTAACAATCGCTAAATATGTTTTTTTAATTTCTTTATCTCTCAACATTTTATTTAAACGAGAAAGTGCTTTTGATGTTTTTGCAAAAATTACAATGCCACTTGTAGGTCTGTCTAGCCTATGTACAACGCCTAAATATACATTGCCAAGTTTATTGTATTTATCTGCTATATATTCTTTTACAATATCACTTAAAGGCTTGTCTTTAGTTTTGTCGCCTTGTACAATATCACCAACTCTTTTATTTACAATGATAAGATGATTATCTTCGTAGAGAACGTCAAGATTATTTTTTGTTGAAATTATTCTCAAAATAAAGTCTTATGTTAAATATTTAAGTTTGTATTTACTTTTTTTATAAATTTTAAAATCTCAATTTTTCCATTGGCAGTTACAGACGAAGATGAAAAATAGGTTGGCATGGTTTCCCAATATTGTAACATTTCTTTTTTATAGATAGCAAGATTTTTTGGAATTTGTGATTTAGGAAGTTTGTCTGTTTTTGTAAAAATAATACAAAAAGGAATGTTGTGTTCTCCTAAAAACTGCATAAACTCTAAATCTATTTTTTGTGGACTATGTCTGCTATCAATCAATACAAATGTACAGACTAATTGTAGTCGTTTGCTAAAATAATCATAGATAATATCTTGAAACTTACTTCTTGCTTTTTTAGAAACTTTAGCATAACCATAGCCAGGTAAGTCAACTAAAAACCATTCTTTGTTTATTATAAAATGATTAATCAATTGTGTTTTTCCTGGTTTGTTTGAAGTTTTTGCAAGACTTTTATTGTTAGTAAGCATATTTATTAATGAGGACTTCCCAACATTAGATCTTCCAATAAATGCATATTCTGGTAATTTCTCACTAGGACATTTATTTACATCAGTATTACTAATAACAAAAGAGGCATTTTTAATATTCATACTACCCTAAATAAATCACCTTTTTTAAAAGTTTTGTTTTTTCAGCCAATTGTCAATCATTTCGTTGAACTTATCTGGGTGTTCCATCATAGGAGCATGACCACATTTGTCAATCCAATATAAATCAGAATTTGGTAATAATGTATTGAACTCATCAGCAACATCAGGTGGTGTTACTTCGTCATTTTTGCCCCAAATTAAACAAGCAGGCATTTTTAAATTTGGTAAATCTTTAGACATATTGTGTCTAATAGCGCTTTTTGCAATAGCTAAAGTCCTAATTAACTTACTTCTATCGTTAATTGTTGCAAAACTCTCATCTACTATTTCTTTAGTAGCAATTTCGCTATCGTAAAAGACATCTTGTACTTTTTTCTTCACATATTCATAATCGCCACGTCTTGGAAAACTACCACCCATTGCATTTTCATACAAACCAGAGCTACCAGTCAAAATCATTCCTAAAACGTCTTTAGGATACATTTTAGAAAAATATAATGCAACATGACCTCCAAGAGAGTTACCCATTAAAATGTATTTGTCAATTTTTTTAAATTCAATAAAAGTTTTAACAAATTTTGCTAAATTTTTGACATTAGTCTTTAATAAAGGCAAATCGTATATAGGTAATTCGGGCATTATAACTCGGTATCCTTTAGGAGGAAAATGGTTAAAAACACCTTCAAAATTACTTAAATTCCCCATGAGTCCATGAAGAATAATTATTGTTGTTCCTTCACCGACTTCAAGATATTGAAAACCGCCTTCCTTTTTTAATTCTGTATTCATTAAAACTTCTGTTTAAATCAAGCTACAAAGATAATCATTTTACTTCAAAATACAATTATTATTGAAATTGACATCAAATAAATTGACATTAATTTCTAAAATAAAGGCAAGATGTTGTAGGTCAATAAAATACACGCATGATTATAAAGTTATCAACAATGTGGTAAAAAATGGTAAAAAGTGGTAAAAATACGTATATTTGTACTTTATAATTAAGCAAGAGTAGATTAAAGTGGTAAATTTAATAGGAACATACGAGTGTAAAGCAGACGTTAAAGGGCGTTTGATGTTGCCTTCTGCAATAAAAAAGCAGTTGCATACTGTTTTGCAGGAAGGTTTTGTTTTAAAACGGTCTGTATTTCAGCCATGTTTGGAACTATACCCTATGAGTGAGTGGAACGTGATGATGGAAGGAGTAAACAGACTAAATCGATTTAAGAAAAAGAATAATGATTTTATTAGAAGGTTTACGGCAGGAGTAAAAATAATAGAGTTGGATGTGTCTGGGCGATTATTGATTCCGAAAGATTTGCATTCGTTTGCAGAAATTTCAAAAGATATTGTAGTGGCTTCAGCAGTTAATATACTTGAAATTTGGGATAAAGATAAGTACGAAAAAGCAATTAATGATGCAACAGTAGATTTTGCAGATTTAGCAGAAGAGGTAATGGGTAATAATGAGGAGGTAGATGGAATATCATAATCCAGTTTTGTTAAAAGAGAGTATTGATGGTTTAGGTATTAAGCCAGATGGGGTTTATGTTGATGTGACTTTTGGGGGAGGGGGGCATTCCAGAGAAATCTTAAAGCGATTAGATAAAAATGGAAGATTGTTCGCTTTTGATCAAGATACAGATGCATTAAAAAACACAATTGATGATGAACGATTTGTATTGATAAATGAAAATTTCAGATTTACAAAACGCTTTTTGAGAGTAAATGGATATAAAAAAGTAGATGGAATATTGGCAGATTTAGGAGTGTCGTCACATCAATTTGATGTTGCAGAAAGAGGTTTTTCAACACGTTTTGATGCAGATTTAGATATGAGAATGAATCAGGGGAATAAGAAGTCGGCTTATGATGTTATTAATTATTATGAGGAAGGAGCTTTGTCAGATATACTATTTCAATATGGAGAATTGAGAAGTTCAAGAGGGATAGCATCAAAAATAGTAAAAGCAAGAAGTGAACATAAGATTAATACGAGTTTTCAATTAAAAGAAGTGTTAAGTCAGTTTCTGCCAAAAGCAAAAGAACACAAAATATTAGCACAAATTTTCCAAGCAGTTAGGATTGAAGTTAATGAAGAGTTGGAAGTGTTGAAAGAATTCTTATTGCAGACTGTTGATTTGATAAATGAAGGAGGTAAGCTAAGTGTAATATCATATCATTCCTTAGAAGACCGATTGGTAAAAAGATTAATACAAAATGGAATGTTTGAAGGGGAGCCAGAAAGAGATTTTTATGGAAATTTTACAGTTCCATTTAAAAAAGATGGAAAATTGATTATTCCGAATAAAGAGGAAATAAAATTAAACAATAGAGCGAGAAGTGCAAAATTGCGAATTGCATTCAGAATATAGCTAGCTATTAATTGACAATGGGTTTAAAACAAAAAATATACGATGTATTAAAAGGGAAGTTTTTGGTAGACGAAGATGCGCTTAAAAACTGGGTGTTGATTTTGTTTTTAACATTTTTAGCATTAATGATGATTTCGAGTTCGCATAGTGTGGATAAGAAAGTGCAAAAAATAGCAAAAATGAATAGAGCAAAAAAAGAATTACGATCTCAGTTTATAGCATTGCGTTCGGATTTAATGAAAATGAAAATGGAATCGAATATTGAAAAACAGGTAATGAATAAAGGGTTATATGTGTCTATAGAGCCACCAATAAAAATAAAAATAAAACAATAAAAGTATTGCTGCTAATGGCAACTGAAAAAAAGAACATATTAACTAAATTATATCCTGTAGCAATAGGATTGTTGTTGTTTGCAATAGTTATTGTGTATAAGTTGGTGTCCATACAAATGATTAATGGCGATAAATATAAAGAAGATGCGGTAGCGCGAACTGTAAGGAAATTTAAAATACCAGCAAATAGAGGTAATGTGTATTCAGCAGATGGCAGTTTGCTAGCAACGTCTGTCTCAAGGTATGATATAAGGATGGATTTGGTTACGGTTTCAGGTAAAAACTTTGAGAAACACGTTAAAGGTTTAGCACAAGCAATGTCGAAAATGTTTACTAAAACAGCAGGTGAATATGAAAATTATTTACGAAAAGCGAAAAAGGATGAAAATCGTTATTTGCTAATTGCAAGAAATTTGAGTTATACGGAATATATAAAGGTAAAGAGTTTTCCATTATTTAATTTAGGGGCATTTAAAGGAGGGTTTATAAAAGAACAAAAAACAGTTAGAGAGAGACCAATAGGGCGTATTGCAGAGCGTACAATAGGTTGGGATGAAAAACGAATAGGAGTTGACGGAAAAGAGTTTCCAGTGCGAGTTGGTTTGGAAGGTAATTTTAGGGAGTATTTACGAGGAAAAGATGGAGAGCAAGTAAGGCAGAAAATAGCAAAAGGGCAATGGAAGCCAATATTTAATGCACAAGAAATAGAGCCAATAGATGGTAAAGATATAATCACAACTATAAGTACAAATATACAAGATATAGCGCACCATGCTTTGTTGGGGCAATTAGAGAAATTTAAGGCAGAACACGGGACTGTTGTGGTTATGGAAACAAAAACAGGAGAGATAAAAGCCATATCAAATTTAGGAAGAACAAAAAGCGGAAAATATTATGAGCGTTTGAATTATGCAATAGGAGAAAAGCACGAGCCAGGGTCAACATTTAAGTTAATGAGTATGGTAGTGGCGCTAGAAGACAAAGTAATAGATACAGGGTTTGTAATAGATACAGAAAAAGGAAGGTGGAAAGTAGGAAACCGGATAGTAAAAGATAGTCATCATGGAGGTTATGGTAAAATTTCAGCATCACGTGTAATAGAGGTGTCATCAAATGTAGGGATAGCAAAAATAATTCATAATAACTATAAAAATAATCCGCAAAAATTTATTGATGGGTTAAATAAGTTAGAAGTAGGGTTTAAGTTAGGAATTCCAATAAAGGGAGAAGGAAAACCATATTTGCCAAACCCTAAAATTAAAGACAAATGGTATGGAACAACATTGCCATGGATGAGTTTTGGGTATGGAGTGTCAATAACACCATTACAGACATTAACTTTTTATAATGCAATAGCAAATAATGGTAAAATGGTAAAGCCAATTTTTGTAAAAGCAATAAAACAACAAGATAGAGTACTAAAAACTTTTGAAACTGAAGTAATAAATGAAAAAATATGTTCGCAAGCAACAATAAATAAAGTGACAGAAATGCTTAAAAATGTTGTAAAAAGAGGAACGGCAACAAATATTTACAACAAAGATTATTACCTGGCAGGAAAAACAGGAACCTGTTTGGTTAATTATGCAAAAGGGCAAGAAACGCAATATATAGCTTCGTTTGCAGGATTTTTTCCAGCAAATAATCCAAAGTATTCATGTATCGTAGTAATACATAAACCAGATAAAACAATAGGCTATTATGGGAATACAGTAGCGGCACCAGTATTTCAAAAAATAGCACAAAAATTATATACAGACACACCAACTGTAAATGAATTTGAAAAATTAAAAACAGAGTATGCTTTTTTAAATACAGATTATAAAAAATACAAAATCAACTCACAAAAACAATATAAAAACATACCGAATGTAAAAGGAATGGTAGGGATGGATGCAATATCTATATTGGAAAATTTAGGAATGAAAGTTAGTTTTAGAGGAAGTGGAAAAGTAAAAAAACAATCTATAAAAGCAGGTGAAAGAATAGCAAAAGGCAAAACGATAACACTAGAATTGAGTTAATGAAAAAAATAAATGACATATTAAAAAATGTTACCATAATAAAAAATTATGGTAATACAGATGTGTCAGTAAATGAGATACAATTCGATTCAAGAAAAATAAAAAAAGAAGATGTATTTGTAGCGCAAAAAGGATTGCTTTTTGATGGGCATCAGTTTATTGATAAAGCATTAGAAAATGGAGCGTCAGTAATTGTTTTTGATTCTAAAAAATACGAAGTAAACCCAGTAATAGTTACAAATGGAGTATTGTTTATTCAGGTAGAAGATTCAAATGAAGCATTGGCAATACTAGCATCGAACTATTACAATAATCCTTCAGAAAAATTAGCATTAATAGGGATTACAGGAACTAACGGAAAAACAACTATAGCAACACTGTTGTATAACTTGTTTAAAAAAGCAGGGTTTAAAGTAGGATTATTATCAACCGTAGTGATTCAAATAGATGACACAGAAATAGAAGCAACACATACCACGCCAGATAGTTTAAGTATTAATAAGTATATGGCAATGATGGTGGAGCAAGAAATAACGCATTGTTTTATGGAAGTGAGTTCGCATGGAATTCATCAGAAAAGAACAGCAGGGTTGCATTTTAGAGGAGGAGTATTTACAAACCTAACACATGATCATTTAGATTATCATAAAACCTTTGCAGAATATAGAGATGTGAAAAAAGCGTTTTTTGATAATTTGCCAAAGACTGCATTCGCATTGGTAAATGAAGATGATAAAAATGGAAAGATAATGTTGCAAAACACCAAAGCGAAAAAAACAAGTTATGCTTTAAAAACAGTGGCAGACTATAAGGTTAGGATAATAGAAAATCAACTAACAGGACTTTTATTACAGATAAATGGCAAAGAGGTTTGGTCAAAGCTAATAGGAAATTTTAACGCATATAATTTGGCGGCAATTTTTGGAGTAGCAATGGAGTTGGATTTGGAAGAAATGGAAACTCTAAGAATAATTAGTGAATTAAATTCGGTAAGCGGAAGATTTCAATACAGTATATCAGAAAAAGGGATAACGGCAATAGTAGATTATGCACATACGCCAGATGCACTAAAAAATGTGTTAGAAACCATAAATGATATAAAAGCAAAGGGAAATAAAGTGATTACAGTAGTAGGATGTGGAGGAGATAGAGATAAAACAAAAAGACCAAAAATGGGTCATATAGCATCGCAGTTGTCAGACCAAGTAGTGTTTACATCAGATAATCCAAGAAGTGAAGATGCCGATGTTATAATTGAGGAAATGGAAAAAGGGGTGATGGAGGTAAATGAAGAGAAGATATTATCAATAACAAATAGAAAGCAAGCAATAAAAGCAGCAAGTAAGTTAGCAAAAAAGGGAGATATATTATTAATAGCAGGTAAAGGGCATGAAACTTATCAAATAATAAAAGGAGTCAAGTCAGATTTTGATGACTATAAAATAGTTACAGAAATACTGAAATAAAACAGAACATCAAATAAACAGACATGTTATATTATCTTTTTGATTACATAGAGCAACATTATCATCTGTCAGGAGCAGGGTTATTTAGGTATATCACCTTTAGATCAGCATTGGCATTTGTATTAGCACTATTTATTTCAACATTTTTTGGAAAACGAATCATAAATAAACTAAGCAGATTACAAATAGGGGAAACTGTTAGAGATTTAGGCTTGGATGGACAAACGCAAAAAGCAGGAACACCAACCATGGGTGGAATAATAATAATAATAGGAACATTAGTGCCAGTATTGTTATTGACACAGTTGGATAATGTATATATAATTCTATTAATAGTAACAACACTATGGATGGGAACAATAGGATTTATTGACGATTACATAAAAGTATTCAAAAAAGATAAAGAAGGATTGTCAGGTAAATTTAAAATAGTAGGGCAAGTAGGGTTAGGATTAATAGTAGGCTTGGTATTGTATTTTAATCCGAGTGTAACCATGAAAAAAGAGTTACATCAAAACCAAATAGAGGTAGTGCAAAAAGATAAGCCAGCACAATATTTTGGAGAAGCAGAGAAATCAACAAAAACAACCATACCATTTTTAAAAGATAATGAGTTTGATTACGCAAACTTAATAAGCTGGATGGAAGGTGATTATCAAAAATATGCATGGTTGCCATTTTTATTAATAGTAATATTAATAATTACCGCAGTGTCAAATGGAGCAAACCTAACAGATGGAATAGATGGTTTGGCAGCAGGGACATCGGCAATAATAGTATCCACACTAGCCATTTTTGCATGGGTATCAGGGAACTTAGTATTCGCAAATTATTTGAATGTAATGTTTATACCAAATTCAGGGGAGATAACCATTTTTATATCAGCATTTGTAGGAGGGTTAATAGGTTTTTTGTGGTACAATACCTATCCAGCACAAGTGTTTATGGGAGATACAGGGAGTTTAACTATTGGAGGAATAATAGCAGTAATAGCAATAGCGGTGCGTAAAGAATTATTGATACCAATATTAGCAGGAATATTTTTAGTGGAAAATTTATCCGTAATAATGCAAGTGGCATGGTTTAAATACACACGAAAAAGATATGGAGAAGGAAGGCGAATATTTTTAATGTCGCCATTGCATCATCATTATCAGAAAAAGGGAATACACGAAAGTAAAATAGTAACAAGGTTTTGGATAGTAGGTATTATGTTGGCAGTAATAACCATAGTTACATTAAAAGTGCGATAGAGACACGATGTATCGTGTTTAAATAAAGAATAAATATGATGCGCCATATATAAAATAAAGGATAAAATGAAAAAAATAGTTGTACTAGGAGCTGGAGAAAGTGGCGTAGGAACAGCAATTTTAGCAAAAAAACAAGGATATAAGGTATTTGTTTCTGATAAAGGAAAGATAGCCGAAAAGTATAAAAAAGTTCTTTTACATAACGACCTTCAATTTGAAGAAGAAAAGCATACAGAAGAAAAGATATTACAGGCAGATGTGGTAATGAAAAGTCCAGGAATACCAGAAACGGTACCATTGGTAATAAAAATTAAGGAAGCAGGAATACCAGTGATATCAGAAATAGAATTTGCAGATCGGTATACCAAAGCAACTGTAGTAGGCATAACAGGAAGTAATGGAAAGACAACGACAACATTGTTGTTAAGTCATATATTGAATAAAGAAAAGTTAAACGTAGGGACAGCAGGAAATGTAGGTGATAGTTTTGCATTGCAAGTAGCAAATGAAAATTATGAACTATATGTGTTGGAATTGAGTAGTTTTCAGCTAGATGGAATAGAGAAGTTTAAGCCGCATATAGCAATAATAACAAATATATCGCCAGATCATTTGGATAGATATGAGTATAAGTATAAAAACTATGTTAATGCAAAATTTCAGATAACTAAAAACCAAACAGCAGAAGATTATCTGATATATGATGCAGATGATAAGGCAATACAGCAATGGATGCAAAAAAATAAAACAAAAGCAAAATTATTGCCATTTACATTAGGTAGTAAAATTGAAAATTCAAGAGAAGGAGCGTACGTAACGGACGATAAAATAATAATAAAACTAAACCAAAATACATTTACTATGGGTATAGCAAATTTAGCATTAATAGGAAAGCACAACGTAAAAAATACGATGGCAGCAACCATGGCGGCAACACTGCTAAAAGTCAGAAAAGAGACTATAAGAGAGAGTTTATCGGACTTTGAGGGCGTGGAGCATCGTTTGGAGAATGTATTGAAAATAAATGGAGTGCAATATATAAATGATAGTAAAGCGACCAATATAAACGCAACCTATTATGCATTAGGAAGTATGAAATCACCAACAGTTTGGATAGTTGGAGGTGTAGATAAAGGGAATGATTATGATGAATTGTTGCCTTACGTAAATGAAAAAGTAAAAGCAATAATATGCTTGGGAGAAGATAATGCAAAAATAAAAGCGGCATTTTCAAATGTAATAGATTTAGTAATAGAAACAAAAGGAGCAGAAGAAGCAGTAAAAGTAGCATATAAAATAGCAGAAAAAGGAGATGCAGTATTATTGTCGCCAGCATGTGCAAGTTTTGATTTGTTTGAAAGTTATGAAGATAGAGGAAGGCAGTTTAAGAAGGCAGTAAGACAACTCTAGAAAGAAAAAATGAATAATATTCACACAATAATCATTGCTAATTTTGTGAGAAAAAAACAATAAAAAAACAATAAAAAAAACAGAAAAAAGAATAAAAAATATTGAATAATATATTTACACATATTAAAGGAGATAGAACAATATGGGCAATCATAGCGATGTTGGCCATATTTTCGTTTTTGCCAGTATATAGTGCAAGTACAAATTTGGTATATGTAGTGTCAAATGGAACAACAACGGGGCATTTAATAAAACATGCCGTGTTATTATTATTAGGTTTTATAATAATATATGCAACACATAAAATACCATATCGCTATTTTAGTGGATTATCCGTAATAATGATACCAATAGTATTGGTGTTATTAACATACACATTATTCCAGCCGCGAAATGAAAATATGATAATGGCGGCAAGATGGATAAGTGTACCGTTTACAAGTTTTAAGTTTCAAACATCTACACTAGCAGGAGTAATATTAATGATATATGTAGCAAGATATTTTGCAAGAAACAAAGATAAAAAAATAGAATTTAAACAAAGTTTATTACCATTATGGTTGCCAGTAGCGGCAGTATTAGGCTTAATATTTCCAGCAAATTTTTCAACAGCAGCATTATTATTTGTAATGGTAATTATGCTAACGTTCTTTGGAAATTATCCAATAAAATATATCTTTTCAATAGCAGGAATGGGAATAGTGGTATTGCTAGTATTTATATTAACAGTAAAAGCATTTCCAGAAAGTTTTAAAAACTCAAGAGTACAAACATGGATAAATAGAGTAGAGAATTTTTCAGATAAAGAAAGTAAGGAACAGTACCAGTCGTTTAAAGCAAAAGTAGCAGTCTATTCAGGAGGAATCAAGGGGAAGGGGCCGGGGAAAAGCATACAAAAGAATTTTTTGCCACAATCATCATCAGACTTTATATATGCAATAATAGCAGAAGAATATGGGTTAATAGGAGCATTAGCATTAATAATATTGTATTTGTTATTGTTATTTAGAATAGTGATAGTGGCAACAAAGACCGAAACAATATTCGGAACATTGGCAGTATTAGGAGTAGGAATACCAATAATATTTCAAGCACTAACAAACATGGCGGTAGCAGTAGGATTGTTTCCCGTAACAGGGCAGCCATTGCCATTAATAAGTGCAGGAGGAACATCAATATGGATGACATGTTTTGCAATAGGAATAGTGCTAAGTGTAAGTGCGGCAAGAGGAGAAGATATATCAAAAATAAAAGAAAATATAGAAACAGATAATCCGTTAGAAGTATTGCATGAAGCAATAGGATAAATAAAAAGATAAATATCAAAAAAGAACTAAACATATTAATATCAGGAGGTGGAACAGGAGGTCATATATATCCAGCAATAGCGATAGCAAATGAATTAAAAGCACGTTATCCAGAAGCTAAATTTTTATTTGTGGGAGCAAAAGACCGAATGGAAATGGAGAAAGTGCCACAGAATGGATATGAAATAAAAGGATTATGGATAAGTGGAATACAACGAAAATTGACATTAAAAAATATGATGTTTCCATTTAAGTTAATAAGTAGTTTATGGAAAGCAAATAAGATAATAAAAAACTTTAAGCCAGATGTGGTAATAGGGACAGGTGGATTTGCATCAGGACCAACATTAATGCGAGCAAGTGCAAAAGGAATACCAACGTTAATACAAGAGCAAAATTCATACCCAGGAATAACGAATAAATTATTATCAAAAAAGGCACAAAAAATATGTGTAGCATATGATGGGTTAGAACGATTTTTTCCAAAAAACAAAATAATAAAAACAGGAAATCCAGTAAGACAAGATTTGTTAAAGATAGCAGTAAAAAGAAAAGAGGCGCAAGTATATTATAAATTAGATAAGAATAAAAAAACATTATTAGTGCTAGGAGGTAGTTTAGGAGCTAGAGCAATAAATAAACTTATAGAGAATCAAGTAAATTGGTTGGTAGAGCAAAAAGTACAGATTATTTGGCAAACAGGAAAATTGTATTATGAAGAGTATAAGAAATACGAAAAAGAAGGAGTGCAAATACATGCCTTTTTAAATAAGATGGATTTGACATACGCAGCAGCAGATATAATAATAAGTAGAGCAGGAGCAGGCTCAATATCCGAATTGTGTATAGTAGGGAAGCCAACAGTTTTTATACCAAGTCCAAATGTAAGTGAAGATCATCAGACAAAAAATGCGCAAGCAATAGTAGATAAGAAAGCAGCAATATTATTAAAAGAAAAAGAGTTAGAGCGATTTCAAATTCTGTTCGGAGGACTATTAGCAGATGAAGAGAGGCAAATGAAATTGGCAAAAAATATAAAAAACCTAGCATTACCAGAAGCAACAAAAAAAATAGTTGATGAGGTAGAGAAGATAATAAATAATGAATAGTAAACTGGACATAGCAGCATACGAAAGCCTATATTTTATTGGAATAGGAGGGATAGGGATGTCTGCACTTGCGCGATATTTTTCAGTAAATGGAAAAAAAGTAGCAGGATATGATAAGGTAGCAAGCAAAATTACAGAGAGTTTAGAAAAATTAGGAATAGAAATACATTTTGAAGACGAAGAGAAAAAAATACCAAAAGCATTTTTAGAAAAAGAAAAAAGTTTAATAATATACACGCCAGCAATACCAAAAGAAAATAAAGAGTATAATTATTTTAAAGAAAACGGGTTTGTAATATTAAAACGAGCAGAAGTATTAGGCTTAATAACAAAAAACACAACTTGTTTTGCGGTGGCAGGAACACATGGTAAAACAACAACATCAACCATATTAGGACATATATTAAAAGAAGCAGGAGTAAATGCAACATCATTTTTAGGAGGAATAGCAGAAAATTACAAGTCTAATTTAATACTAGGAGGAGATAAGATAAGTGTGGTAGAGGCAGATGAGTACGATAGATCATTTTTGCAATTAAGTCCAGATATAGCATGTATAACATCAATGGATGCAGATCATTTAGATATATACGGAAAAGCAGAAGAATTAGAGAAATCATTTAAAGAATTTGCAGAAATAGTAACAGGTAAAATATTTGTTAGGTATGGGCTAAAGATAAAAGGAATAACATACGGAATAGAAGCAGGGGCAGAGTATCAAGCAAAAAATATTAGAATAGAAAAAGGAATGTCAATTTTTGATGTAAAGACACCAGCAGAAAAAATAGAAAATATTAAAATTCAAATGCCAGGAGAGCATAATATTTTGAATGTATTGGCAGCAACAGCAATGGCAAATTCATTTGGGGTGTCCTTAGAAAATATTAAAAAAGGATTGTTGAGTTTTAAAGGAATAGAAAGAAGATTTAATATAAAAATAAAAACAGAAGAGTTAGTACTGATAGATGATTATGCACATCATCCAACAGAAATAAAAGCGGTATATGAAACGGTAAAAAAAATGTATCCAAATAAAAGAAAAATAGTAGTATTTCAGCCGCATTTGTACAGTAGAACAAGGGATTTTATAGAGGAGTTTGCAAAAGAATTAGGACAATTTGATAAGGTAATATTATTAGAGATATATCCAGCAAGAGAATTGCCAATACACGGAGTGACATCAGTATGGTTGGCAGAAAAAATAAAGAAAGAAAACGAAGAAGTGCGATGTGTAGAATTTAATTCAGCATCAATAGTAAAAGAAATACAAGCCTCGAATGTAGTAGTGGCAATGTTAGGAGCGGGAGATATAGGTAAAATAGTAGATGAGGTATGTGAAACGCTAACAGAATTGGTGAAATGATAAAATATAAGACATACATAAAAGCAATATTTTTTATCTTAAGTATAGTAGGGTTGTTAGGCTTTGTAAATCATAGAAATGGAGCGCGAAAAATAAAAGAAATTCAAGTAGAATTTGAAGGAGGAGATAATTTGTATATAACATCAGAAACAGTTAATAAAATGTTAATACAAAGTTCAGGAAACATAAAAAACCAATCAAAAGAAAATCTATTTTTGAGGGTTCTAGAACAGCGAGTAGAAGAAAATGAAATGATAGAAAATGCAGAAGTATATCTTACAATAGATGGAGTGCTAAAAACAAGGGTTTTGCAAAGGAAACCAATAGCGCGGATAGCAGTAAATGCAAAGTCATATTACATAGATAGGCAAGGAAAAAAAATGCCATTGTCTAAGAATTATTCGGCACGAGTACCAATAGTAGAAGGAGTGACAAGTGCAGAAGACTTAGAATTGGTATATCAATTTGTGAAAAAAGTATTAGAAAATGAATTTATGAAAAAGCAAATAATAGGAATTTCAATAAATTCAAAACAGGAATTTACATTAAAAACAAGAATGGGAAGCCAATTGATAGAATTTGGAAAACTAGAAAAAGTAAAAATAAAAATAAAGAAATTAAAAGCGTTTTATCAAAAAGTAATAAAAGATAAAACATTAAAAAAATATAGAAAAATAAATCTAGAATATAACAAGCAAGTGGTTTGTACAAATAAGTAAAATATGGAAAATCAAGTAGCAGTAGGTTTAGATATAGGAACAACAAAGATTGTAGCAATGATAGGTCGTAAAAATGAATACGGCAAAATAGAAGTGCTAGGAACAGGGAAGGCAGTAAGTATGGGAGTACACAGAGGAGTTGTAAATAATATAACACAAACCATACAGTCAATACAGCAAGCAGTAGAAGAAGCAGAAAACGAAAGTAATATAGAAATAAAAGATGTAGTAGTAGGGATAGCAGGGCAACATATAAGAAGTTTGCATCATAGTGATTATATAACAAGACCAAAAGTAGATGAGGTGATAGATGATGAAGATATAGAAAAACTAAAAGACCAAGTATTAAAGCTGGTAATGTTGCCAGGAGAAGAAATAATACATGTATTGCCACAAGATTATAAAGTAGATGGGCAGAATGAAGTAGAAGAGCCAGTAGGAATGTTCGGAGGAAGGTTAGAAGCTAATTTTCACGTAGTAGTAGGGCAGGTGGCATCTATCAGAAATATAGGAAGATGTATAAAAAGTTCAGGATTAGGAATGTCTAATATAACTTTAGAGCCATTAGCATCGGCAGAAGCAGTGTTAAGTCAAGAAGAGAAAGAGGCAGGAGTAGCGATGATAGATATAGGAGGGGGAACAACAGACCTAGCAATATTTAAAGATGGAATAATTAGACATACAGCAGTAATACCATTTGGAGGAAATGTAATAACAGAAGACATAAAAGAAGGATGCTCCATAATAGGAAAACAAGCAGAATTATTAAAAACAAAATTTGGATCAGCATGGCCAGGCGAAAATAAAGATAATGAAATAGTATCTATACCAGGGTTGAGAGGAAGAGAGCCAAAAGAAATAACATTAAAGAATCTATCAAAAATAATACACTCAAGAGCAGTAGAAATAATAAATGAAGTGTATTTAGAAATAAAAAATTACGGGCACGAAGAAGCAAAGAAAAAATTAATAGCAGGAATAGTGCTAACAGGAGGAGGAGCACAATTAAAGCATATAAAGCAGTTGGTGGAATACATTACAGGAATGGATACGCGAATAGGATATCCAAATGAGCATTTAGCAAGTGATTCCGACGAGCAATTGTCAAGCCCAATGTATGCAACAGCAGTAGGATTGCTAATGAATGGCTTAGAACAAAAAGCAAAGCAAGTAAAAAAAGAAAATGTAGAAGAGATAAGTAGTAAAGAAGAAGAAATAGAGCAAAAAGAAGAAGTGAAAAATGAAGAGATAGAAAAGCAAGTAGAAGAAAGAGAAATATATATAGAAGCAACAGCCAAAAAAGAAAAAAAGCCATCATTCTTTGAAAAGTTCATACATAATTTACGTGAATTTTTGGATAACGCAGAGTAGGAAGAAAAATAAAAGAAACAAATAGTAGAAAGTAACCCCTGAAAATAATTGAAATATGAACAATACCATAAATTTTGACAACATTTCATTTGATTTGCCAAAAAACCAATCAAATGTAATAAAAGTTATAGGAGTAGGAGGAGGAGGAAGTAACGCCGTAAACCACATGTTTAGAAAAGGAATTGAAGGAGTGGATTTTGCAATATGTAATACAGATGCGCAAGCATTACAAAATAGTCCAGTACCAGTAAAAATACAATTAGGAGCGTCATTAACAGAAGGGTTAGGAGCAGGAGCAAATCCAGAAGTAGGAAAAGAATCGGCGGAAGAAAGTGCAGAGTCAATAATAGCAATGTTAGGAGCAAAGGCTAAAATGGTATTTATTACGGTAGGTA
>Ga0256840_1000705_pt1 | contig 33530 bp, 33 predicted proteins | sample 355202metaG_FD_185969 | JGI IMG/M metagenome (GOLD analysis project Ga0256840, IMG submission 185969) | Hydrothermal vent microbial communities from Mid Atlantic Ridge, Atlantic Ocean - 355-202 | ecosystem: Environmental > Aquatic > Marine > Hydrothermal vents | place: Atlantic Ocean: Mid...
AGTCTCACCAGAGTATGCACCAATATGGAATTGTTTATTTTTAAATGCACCATTTAAAAGTGTTTGACCATTAAACGAAGTAGTTGTTGCAATATTTTGCGCCTCTTCTGTTAAACGGTTAATATCTTCTTGAATTTTTGCACGTGTTCCAAGTGTTTGACCATCTGAAGCAGCTTGAATTGATTTAACTCTGATAGTATCAATGATTTTTGTATACTCTTCAAGAGCACCATCTGCAGTCTGTGTTACACCAATCGCGTCATTTGCATTTACGATAGCTTGTCCTAAACCATTTGCTTGTGAACGAAGTGAATTGGCAATAGCCATTCCAGATGCATCATCAGCAGCTTTGTTGATTCTAAGACCTGAAGAAAGTTTTGCGAGAGAGTTATCTAAACCTAAGTTCGTTTGAACTGCGTTTCTTTGTGCATTCATTGCACCTATGTTTGTGTTAATTCTAAAACCCATAATAAATCCTTTTCTATGGTAGAGCCTTTCGCCCTTTTTGTATTTTGTTATCTTGGCTTCCTTGCCTCGATTATATATATATCGGTCACGAGAAATATTACTTTAATAAATTTACAAAAATATATTTAAAAAAAGACTCACTCATCATAGTTCCTAAACTAACAGCCATTGACAGTTCACTCATCATTGGTGCAAAGTTTATAGCCTCTGTGAACTACCCCGCCATAAATGGCGGAGCTTCCTAGAAACTCCAAACTATTGTTCAGATATTAAGAGGCTTTGACGGTAGTTCCTACCGCATTAAGAATATTTACACTGGCGTTATAATCTGCATTTAATGCTGTATGGCATTTAGTACAGATAAAATTAGCTTGTGATTGCCTATTCTCTTTTGATATATGTCCACAACAAGAACATTTTTGAGAAGTATATTTAGGGTCAACTTTTATAAGTTGTCCACCGTTTCTTTTCAACTTATATTCAAGTAGTTCAAAGAATTTCCCCCATGACTGTTGCAGTATTGAACGATTAAGTCCTGATTTTGCACTTGCTCTCATATTTGGATTTTCTATTGAACCTTTTGCTTTTTTAGACATGTTTTTAATCATAAGATTTTCTACTGCTACAGTTTGGTTTTCGCTTAGCTTTTTAGTTACTTTGTGTAAAAAATCATTTCGCTTGTTTTTGAGCTTTAAATGCTTCTTAGCAAGTTTTGACTTTGCTTTTTGTCTATTCTTGCTCCCTTTTCTTCTTCTTGATAACACTTTTTGAGCTTTGATTACATTTGCAATTTCCTTTTTAAGATTGATATGTTTTATTTTTTGATTATCACTTGTGTAAGCAAATGCTTTTACTCCTACATCAATGCCGATTTTTCGTCCATTGTTTGAGCCTACACTCTCTTTCAGTCCATCCTCGTAGTTGATACTTGCATGGTATTGTCCTGCTTCATAAGAGAGTGTTACTGTTTTAATCTTGCCGATGATTTTTCCACGATGAAATTTTGCTTTGACTTCCCCTATCTTTGGAAGATAAAGCTTGTTTTCTTTGATTGAAGCTGTAGAGGTTTGATAACTCTGATATGAGTTGTGTTTAGATTTAAACTTTGGAAATCCAACTGCACCACCTTGTTTAACTCTGCGAAAAAAGTTTTTATAGGCAACATCAATTTTGAGAACTGCATTTTGAAGTGCTGTAGAATCAACCTCTTTTAAAAACTCTCCTCCCTCTACATTTTTCATTGGAACAAGGCGTTTTTTGAGTTCATAAGCTGATAGATTATCTCCACATTCATAAGCTTTGATTTTTGCATCAAGTAGTTGATTATACACAAATCTACAAGAGCCAAATGTTTTATGGATAAGTTGTTGTTGTACTTTATTTGGATAAAGTCTAATTTTTACAACTTTTAACATTTATACTCCTTTGTAGATTTCTAGGAAACTTTTTTACTTCGTAAAACCGCATTTGCTAGTTTTGGTATTCACTTGAATTATAGCCTATTTTATAGTACAATGTCAAGCATATATTAAATAGGAATACATTAATGAAATATGAATTAAAATCCACAAGACATGCAAAATATCTACTGCATGCACACATTGTTTTTACTCCAAAATATCGCAAAAAGGTATTCACAAAAGAGCATCTTGATTTAATGAAAACAGTATTTGAAGATATTTGTAAAATGAACAATGCCACCCTTGAGGAGTTTGACGGTGAAGCTGACCATGTTCATTTGTTAGTGCTATATCCCCCAAGAATTGCCTTATCTGTACTGGTAAACTCTTTAAAAGGTGTGTCAAGCAGACGATTAAGACAAAATTTTGATATATTTAAAAAAGAGTATTGGGGTGAAAATGTAGCTTTGTGGAGTAGAAGTTACTTTGTAGCAAGTGTTGGTGGTGCCCCTATTGAAATATTAAAACAATATATTGAACAGCAGAAAACACCTGATTAATATTTGCTTCGCAAATGTTCCTTATATCCCCGCCCTTAACGGCGAGGGTTTACGGAACGGGTGCTAAAAAACAAAGTTTTCAAAACATCCAAAAAGCCTTATGCCAAAAACTAGAGTGCTAAACAATTTAACAATTTTGTGCTAAACTTCCAAACTTAAAAACACTATACTATATATAGGATTAGATTTGAACTTAATAATCGTGGAATCACCAGCTAAGGCTAGGACTATTACTAACTTCCTTGGGAAGAACTACAAGGTTATCGCCTCTAAGGGGCATATACGAGATTTGCCTAAGAGCCGTTTTGGCATAACAGTAGATGAAGAGACAAATGAGTTAGTACCTAAGTACTCCGTAGCTAAAGAAAATGCGGCCATAGTCAAAGAGATAAAAGACTTAGCCAAAAAAGCTGACACTATATACATCGCGACCGATGAGGATCGCGAGGGTGAGGCTATAGGGTGGCATATTGCCCATGCTATCAAAAAAGACCCTGCTGAGTTACCAAGAATTGTGTTTCACGAGATAACTAAGTCTGCTATCAAACACGCCTTAGAGTCTGCAAGAACTATAGATATGGATATGGTAAATGCGCAACAAGCACGTAGATTACTTGACCGTATAGTGGGTTATAAACTCTCTCCACTCTTAGCATCAAAGATACAAAAGGGTCTTTCAGGTGGTCGTGTTCAGTCTTCAACTCTAAAACTTGTAGTTGACCGTGAACGCGAGATAAAAGCTTTCATACCTGTTGAGTACTGGTCTATAGACACTATGTTTAAAAAAGATATAGAAGCAAACCTCATCAAACATAAGGGTGAGAAGATTGACAAGCTTAGCATCACGAATGGTGATGATGCTAAGACTATAGAAAAAAGCATAGCTAGTGATACATTTAAAATAAGCAAGATTGAGAAGAAAAACCGTAAAAGTAAAACTCCACCACCTTTTATGACTTCAACTCTGCAACAAACTGCCTCATCTAAGCTAGGTTTCACTCCGAAAAAAACTATGATGGTTGCACAGACACTTTATGAGGGTGTTAAAACTCCTGATGGAACTTCTGGTGTAATCACTTACATGAGAACAGATTCACTTAACCTAGCAAGTGAAGCTGTCAATATGGTTCGTGGTGTTATAGAGAATCGTTTTGGTAAAAAATATCTTCCAAACGAGCCTAAAGTTTATAACAAAAAAGCAAAAGGTGCACAAGAAGCTCACGAGGCTATACGCCCTACGATGCTTGCATTTACTCCTGAAGTTGCCCAAAGCTTTTTAAAACCAGATGAGATAAAACTATACCGCCTCATCTATGAGCGTTTTATGTCATGTCAGATGATGGATGCTGAGTTTGAGCAACAATCTATCACTTTTGTAGGCGATGAATCTACTTACAGAGCATCTGGCCGTAAGCTTACCTTTGATGGTTTTTATGCTTTAACTGGAGCTGAGGATAAAGACAAACTTCTTCCAACTCTCAAAGAGGGTGATGAGGCTAAACTGCAAAGTATAAAGCCAGAGCAACATTTCACAGAGCCTCCTGCTCGTTACTCTGAAGCAGCACTTATCAAAAAACTTGAGAGTGAGGGTGTTGGACGACCATCAACTTATGCTCCAACTATCGCAACACTTAGTTCAAGAACTTATGTAACCATAGAGAAAAAACAAATCATCCCAACTGAGATGGCTTTTACGGTTACAGAGATACTTGAAAAACACTTTGCAAACATAGTCGATATCAATTTTACAGCGAACATGGAAGAGCGCTTAGATGAGATAGCTGATGCTAAAGAGAACTGGCAGACACTCCTTCAAGGCTTTTACTTTGACTTTATGAAGCAAATTGATGCGGGAAAAGAAAATATAGTAAGTCTCAAACTTGCCAAACCATTAGGGAGACAATGCCCTAAATGTGGGGAAAATGAGCTTCTCCTTCGTTCTGGTCGTTTTGGAAACTTCATAGCATGTAGCGGTTTTCCTAAATGTAAATACACTGAGCAGTGTGATGAAGAGGGTAACCCTGTAGAGAAAAAAGAGACAACTGCAGAAGAGAAATGTGACAAATGTGGTAACGACATGATAGTGAAAAACGGTCGTAACGGCGAATTTTTAGCATGTTCTAACTACCCAGAGTGTAAAAACACAAAAAGCATAAATGTAGAGGAGATTGAGTCTAAAACTCCTTGTCCTGATTGTGGCGGAAAGATTAGCCAGAAAAACTCTCGCCGTGGACCTTTTTGGGGCTGTTCTAACTACCCTGATTGTAAGTTCATAAGCAAGTTTGAACCAACGACCATCAAATGTTTAGACAAAAAATGTACAGGTGTTTTAGCTCCAAGAACTTACAGAAACAAAGAGGTCTACGAGTGTACTAAGTGTAAAGAGCGTACACCTAAAGAAGAGATAGATAAGAGATAGGTATGTAGATTCCGTGTCAAGCACGGAATGACGAACCTTTGTCTTTCTCATCTATGCTCGTCATTCTCAGCTTGAGAGGGAATCTATCTATATATAAGGTAAAAAATGAAAATAGGCATCATCTCAGATACTCACACCAAAGCAGGCAAGACTAAGAAAGCTCTTGATATGCTTATAGAAAATGGTGCTGAGTTTATCATACATGCTGGAGATATAGTCAAAGTCGAAATTTTAGACTTACTCAAAAACTGCTCTAAAAGATATGTAGCAGTTTATGGTAACAACGATGCTCATCTAGCTCCCTACCATAACGAGTACAACCTAGTCCAAGAGCCTTACTACTTTAAACTCGCAGACACAAAGTTCAAACTTATGCATCTGCCTTTTTACATGAACAATGATGCTGATGTCATCATCTCTGGACATACCCATACTTTTCATTCCGAGTTTAAAAAAAATACTTTGTTTTTAAACCCTGGTGAAGTGTGCGCAAGAAGTAAACCTATATCTGAGTGTGCGATGCTTAACATCACAGACAGTAAATATAAGGTCACTCACTATACAAGAAAAAGTGGCGAAGACAAATTTAAAAAAGAAAATTATAATTATGAAAAAAAATAAAATATTTTTATGCTCCATCTGTAACATTAACAGCGGAACTTGTCTAGAGGACTGTAAGTTTTGTTCTCAAAGTGTCCGTTACAAAGCTGATATAGAGCGTTTTAAACAAAAAGATGCAGACCTCATCTTAGAAGAAGCAAAAGTAGCACGTGACAATGGCGCACTTGGTTTTTGTCTCGTAACAGCAGACAAAGGTCTTCACGATAAAACACTTCAGTTTGTTTGCGATACTGCAAAAATGCTTACAAAGGAAGTGCCTGAGCTCCGTCTCATTGCTTGTAACGGGACTGCGAGTGTTGAGCAACTTTTAACACTCAAAGAAGCTGGCATCAAAGCCTATAACCATAACTTAGAAACAAGCAGAGATTTTTACCCACAAATCTGTACAACCCACCCTTGGGATGAGCGTTTTGAGACCTGTAAAAATGTTAATGAAGCGGGGCTTGTTCTCATCAGCGGTGGTATATTTGGACTTGGAGAGAGCCAAGAGGACAGAGTGAGTATGTTAGCATCATTACAAGAGCTCAACCCTACCTCTGTACCTATCAACTTTTACCATCACAACGAAGCACTAGAGTTAAGTCCAAATTCGCTTACAACTGATGAAGCCTTAGGACTTATCAAACTCACTCGTGAAACCTTAGCAGATGCAGATAGAATCATGGTAGCTGGTGGACGTGAACTTATCTTTGGCGAGAGACAAAACGAGATTTTTGAGTATGGGGCTAATTCGATTGTTATAGGAAACTATCTCACAACTTCTGGTAGAGTTATGAGTAAAGATTTGGAGATGTTGAAGTCGTTGAATCTTAGTGTTGCAAAGAATGTGAAGTAGATTCTGAATCGAGTTCAGAATGACGAGCTGTGGTTCCCAATGACGAGCTGTGGTTCCCAATGACGACTACCCGTCATTCCGTGCTTGACACGGAATCTACTGTAGATTCTGAATCGAGTTCAGAATGACGAGCGATGGATCCCAATGACGAAATAATCGTCATCCTGAACTCGTACCACAAGGGTATGATAATTCAGGATCTCATAAATACAGGAGAAAAAAATGAACGAAAATGTACTACTAATTATCACCATTTCACTCATCATTATATTTTCCCCATTTTTTGCACGCCTTTTAAAACTTCCTACTACACCTATTGAGATTATCTTAGGAAGCATCTTTGCTTATGCTGGCTTTTTACATGATGAACACCTTTTTGAACTTGTTGCAGAGTTTGGTTTTTTGTATCTTATGTTTATAGCAGGGACTGAGATTAACCTCAAAGATGTCATCAAAACACCCTCAAATATTATGAAAAAAGTTATGGTATATCTTATACTTTTATATATATTTTCCATCTTTTTAACTCTCTATATGGGTCTTAGCAAAATCTTTATGGTTCTGCTTCCCCTTATCTCCGTTGGTCTTGTAGCTACGCTTTCAAAAGAATATGGTAAAACTCCATGGTTAAGCCTCTCTATGACTGCAGGTGGGATAGGCGAAGTTGTAAGTATTGGACTCTTAACCATAGTCTCTGCTGGACTAGAATCTGGCTTAGGAATTGAACTCTTAAAAACCATCTCAGCATTAAGTATATTTCTTGTGTTTATGTTTGTACTTTTTCGTACTATGGGTCTTCTTACATGGTGGTTTCCCGCAATATCTACCTACCTTATGCCACATCAAGACAACCAAGAACAAGATATAAGACTCTCTTTGGGAATTTTTTCTTTGCTCGTAGGTGCTATGCTTTACCTCAAACTAGAACTTGCTTTTGGGGCTTTTTTGGCTGGAATGTTTATCCCAACTTTTTTCACACATAAAAAAGATTTACCTGAAAAACTAGAATCTTTTGGTTTTGGTTTCTTAATACCTATCTTTTTTATCCATATTGGAACAACTTTTGACTTAAACTCGCTCTTTATGCATGGGCTCATCCCTATAGCACTCAAAATAGCAATAGCTATGATACTCATCCGTGTCTTATCAGCCTTAGTCTTTTACAAAGAGAGTGGGCTGATCAACTCTATCCTTATGGGTCTCTCTCACTCTATGCCACTCACACTTCTCATAGCGATGGCTACACTTGCTTACCATGCCAACTCTATAGACTTACTTCACTACTATGCTTTCATCTTAGCATCACTGTTTCAAGTCATTAGTGTCATGATAGTCATCAAGCTTATAAATACTCAAATAATAAATCAAAAGAAAAATTTGGTATAATAGTTTACAATCTATAAGGAGTCGCTATGAGTCGTTCAGTGTTGTTACAGATTGCCCGTGATTCTATCCAAGAAGTATTACAAGCTGAAGTAACTATAGACAGGGATTCACTAATCAACTTACATCCACTTTTAAATGAGATGATAAGTACTACAGTCAACTTATACATAAAAGATAAATTACGAGGTAGCTCTGATTCAAAAGAGCCTACACTTTCTCTTATAGATGATATCATCATAAATGCAAAAAAAGCAGCCTTTCAAGATACAAATTTCAACCCATTAAGCACTTCAGAATATCTTGAATGTGAGATAGAACTACTCCTTAACACACCAGATGGAATCATAAGTGAGAAAGATCCTTCTATACTTAAAACAACAACTTACAAGATAGAGAATGAGCTTTAATGTACTATGTTATTAAACAGCAACATACCACTCCACTGCATCATTTCATTGGTTTTGTAGTAGAAAAATACATCGCTTCTAAAAACAATGAACATATAATCTTTGAATTTCAAAAAGAGAATAAAACTGAACGAAAATGGGTAAAAAAAGAAGATATCATTCTTCTCACAGAAGATAAAACCTTTTTTCTTGAAATACTCAACCAATTTAAAGTAACCCAAAATGCCCAACAAGAGTTAGTCAATCTTGCAAAAGAACAACTTGAACAAAGTATGACAAATTTTTCAACTGTAATGAATGAAGAGATAGATAAATTTAACGAATTGAAACTCTCTGATGATGTCCCATGCATCATAAAAGATTTCTAATCAACAAAAATGCCAAAAATAGATAATGAAAAGTTTTACATCTCAGCAATACAAAAGCATGGTGTAAGCGCGAAAGGTGTCAACTGGGCATCTTCACACTCTCAAAAAACACGTTTTAGAGTTATATGTGAACTTTTGCCATCTGACTTGAGCTCAGTTAGCATCATAGATGCTGGATGTGGTTTTGCAGACTTTTATACCTACTTACAAAAGAAAAAAAACTTACCAAAAGCATACATAGGTATCGATGCCCTAGAAGATATGTCTGCCATAGCATCCAACAACACAGGTTGCCAAATCATTACAGCAGATATCATTAAAGAGGAGATTCCTCAGGCTGATTATGTTGTGTGCAGTGGGGCGATGAATGTTTTAGAAAAGTTTGAAACCTATCAGTTCATCCAAAATTGCTTTCAAGCATCTACCATCGCATTTGTCTTTAACATACTCCACGGTGACAAAGAGAGTCAAACATATAACTACTTTACAAAGCAACAACTACAAAATATCGCCAATGATTTAAACGTTACACAAAGTATCTATAAAGAGGACTATATGGAAGATGACATCACTGCCATTTTTTTTAAATAATGTTATAATCTCCAAAATATATTCTTTGGGATTTTAATGTTAAAAACTCTATTACTTCTCTTGGTATTTCTCTTAAGTGCCTGCACAACACGACCAGCTATTCCCCCAAAATCTCATGCAAACGATTTACCATGGGGAGCAATAGACCTCAATATAAATTCAAATAAAAAATATTCTATTAAACACTCCTTAGGCTCTATTTTAACACAAAAAGCAAATAGATATAGCGATACAAATTCATCTGTACCTTTTAATATCCTCACCCTTACAGGTGGTGGTTCACGTGGTGCTTTTGGAACAGGTTTTTTACTAGGTTGGACAGACAAAGGCGATATCCCAAAGTTTGATATTGTCACGGGCATCTCTACTGGTGCCGTGATGGCTCCTTTTATATTTTTAGGTGATGAAGAGCTAGAAAAAGTAAAATACTTTTATACTCAAAGCCACACGGAAGATGTTTTTGTTTCTTCGTGGCTCCACTTCTTTGGATATGGCTACATTATGAATGCCAAACCATTGAAAAAGCTCTTTAAAAAAACATTTAATAAAGCATTTTTAGATAAGGTTACACTTGAACATAAAAAAGGACGCCGCCTTTACATCGGAACAACCAACATAGACACAGGGCAACTAACAGTTTGGGATATGGGTGCGATAGCTTCTAGTGATAGAGCTGACAAATACGAAAGATTTTGCGATATCATCTACGCCTCAAGCGCTCTGCCCGTCTATCTACCACCTCAATACATAAGCATTGATATAGAAAATAAAAAATATTATCAAATGCACATAGATGGAGGGATTTACTCGCAGGTGTTTATGATAGGTTTACTTGTTAACTGGGGCGAAATATTAGATTTTAAAAAAGATGCAAATACAGACTTTGATGTCACACTCTATACAGTTGCAAACAGAAAGTATAGACAACGTGATATGTATGAACCAGTCCAGCAGGCTCCCTTTAGCATCATAGAGGCGTATGTCCTCACTGAGATGGATTTACTCTTTGATAGAAGTCTTTACCGACTCTACAAAAGTTGTCAAACAAAAGGTTTTAAGTTCAAAATGGCAGCCATTCCAGATAAACTTGATGCCATTGTCACCAATCCAACCGAGTTTGACCCTATGCAGATGACACAACTTTATGAATTAGGTTATAATCTAGGTCATGGGGATATAGAGTGGAAAAAGAAAATAGAAATGGATGAATATGACATCAATAAGTTTCATCATTAAAGATGTGTGCGATTTTTGGGGTTATTGGAGAGTATGATGAGGCTAAGGCGAGATCGTCTCTTGCTAAACTAAGCCATCGTGGACCAGATTTTTGTAGCATCACACAAAGAGAGAATCTTTTTTTTGCCCACCAACACCTTAGCATCATAGATAAAACTTCTACAAAAGAGCAAATACATAAAGAGAAAAACTTCTTAGCATCATTTAACGGTGAGATATACAACTACAAAGAGTTGGAGCTAGAGTTAGGTGCAAACTCTGAACTAGAAGTTATCGCTCTTGGTTTTAAAAAGTGGGGTGTCAACTTTGTAAGTCGGCTTCGTGGTATGTTTGCAATAGCCATCATGGACAATGGTACACTTTACCTTTTTAGAGATAGACTTGGGAAAAAACCTCTTTTTTACACACAGAGTCATTCGACACTTGATGGGGAATCTACTTTTATATATGCAAGCGAACTCAAGGCAATTGTCCCTTTTTTACCCAAGGTGGAGATGGACAAAGATGCCCTGCTCTCTTACCTTTCTTTTTTGGCACCAACTACCCCCTATACTTTTTTCAAAAATGTAAAAAAGCTTGGAATGGGTGAGTACTTAGTATACAAAAACTCGCAAATAAGCATAAAAACATACTTCAATCTCCTTGATGCTAAGCCCTCTCTTATAGTAGATAAAGATGAGGCACTTCATCTGCTAGAGGCTAAACTAGAAGAGTCAATCTCTATACGTTTAAAAGCTGATGTACCCTTAGCATCATTGCTCTCAGGCGGTATAGACTCTGCAACTCTCAACTACTTTGCTAAAAAAAATGCACTTCATTTACAAACCTATACATTGGGTTACAAAGACCATGCCAAGTATGATGAACGCAATGATGCTAAGAGAAGTGCTGAGATATTAGGACTTAAAAACAAAGCCATAGAGATAGGCTTAGAAGATTATGCCTTAGCATCACAAGAGGTCTTAGCCAACCTTGATGAACCACTCAACGATCCAGCTGCCATACCACTGCACTTGCTTTTTAAAGAGATTAAAAAAGATGGATATAAAGTTGTTTTAAGTGGTGAAGGGGCGGATGAGTTGTTCTTGGGTTATAGGCACTATTTTAACTATCTTGACGTCGAGCAAATGAAAAATATGCCAAATAAAAACTGGCTCAAGTCCTATTTACGCGCCAACTATAACCAAAATAGAGAGTGGGAATGGTACAAACGAGCACTTGAGGACACTACTGTTTTTCGCACCTCAGGGGAGAAGTTTACAGACTTGCAAAAAAATAACCTCATGAAACAAAACATCAAAGACAACCAAGCGATAACTTACTTAGCATCACATCGTAAAAACTTCTTAGCATCATCACATACAGACGAGGCGACTTGGTACAGCTACATCGACTTACAACATTTTCAAGCGGAGCATTTTTTAACAAAGCTTGACCGAGTGAGTATGGCACACTCTATTGAAAGTCGTACACCTTTTTTAGACCATGAATTAGTTTCATTAGTCTTTAGCATCGACCCAAGGTTGCGTTATGAAGATGGACAAACAAAAACTCTTTTAAAGCAGATAATGCAACCACACTTAGGCGATGAGATCATACAGCGAAAGAAAAAAGGTTTCTCTAACCCATACATAGAGTTTTTACTACAAAGTGGGCAAATCAAACTCATAAAAGAGGTAAATGATAAAACAGGTTTATTTAAAAGTAAAGCGTTAGATCAACTCCTTCAAGGTGCAAAAGCAGGTGCCTTTAAACACCATATCTGGGGACTTTATGTGTTAAGTGTATGGATAAATAAGTGGCTAGTTTAAGTTAGGCTGATTTTAAAATACTAGGAATATTAATCTCATGGGGATTTGACTTCACATTTAAAACCTCAACGGCTACAATCTCATCATTTTTATTATAATCAACTATAGAACCATCTGAAAGTTCTTGACTTTCAACTATATCATCATCAAGCAATGTAATATATATACTATCTGTTTCATTATCATATAAAATTTTCATCTACACCCTTTCTTTCTCATATCTCTATCAAAGTAAGCTGTCACTACAATCATTGAGATAGGATTGAGCACAACTTTCAAACATCTGTTTTCATTTTCTATAATTAAAGCAAAATAATTAACTTCATTAGACTTTTTGATAACTTTTGCGCTTGGATTATTTAAAACATAATCAATCCAATCTATCTCTATATTCCTAGAGTTAAGCACATCAACAGCATGTTTGCTTAGTTTATAATTCATAAAATATTATAGCATAGTTTATACGACACCTATTTTCCTAGCTGATAAAAACAGATAATCTTTTCCAGTTATGACAACTCTATACCCTTTTTGTTGCAAATATTTTTTACAAAAGTGTATGTCTTTTAAAACCAAAGACATTTCTGAAAAGTTATAGTTTGGGGTCATCGCTCCGTAGACCATTTCGCAATCTATCCATCTACAGTTTGGAAAGCCTAAGATGATCGCTCCACCATTGTGTAGTTGATTTTGATAGATAGACATAAAGCGTTCGTTGAAGTTTATGTTGGAACTTTGCAGGGTCCCTATACTTATTATCATATCAAACCTGCCAAGATCTAATGATGCTAAGTCGTTTATGTCACCACATACTAGCTTAGCATCATGAAACTTTTGTGAGGCATACTCTATGATGCTAGGGCTATAGTCAACTCCAACTAGCTCTTTATTCCTAGCATCATCGCCTAAAAGTTCGTAGATAACCTCAAACTCATCACCCTTGTTTATCCCTAAGTTTAAGATTCTATTTTTACTATAAACATCACAAAATTTTAAAGCCTCCTGATAGTGGTACAAGAAACTCGGTTGCATAATCTTGTCAATCTTAAAAAATGCACTCTCTAAACCATATTTTTCTTCACTTTTCATATCTTTATGAAAAGATTTGTCTAGATTCAATTTCAAAAAATGTAACTCTACCTTAGCATCATCTACCGTTTTTGGCGTGAGCATTTTATATTTAAATATCTGCGCTACATCTATAAAGGCTTTATAACCAACACTCTCTAAGAAAGTATTTTCAACTTCAAAGGAGAGCGTAACATCATCTTTATGGTCTTGAAAATATGCAATTAATCTGTATGGAGTTTTTACTATCTCTTTTTTCATAAATATATTATATAATAACCCCATGATTAAAAGAATTAAAAAATTTACAACGACCAATACTCTTGTTATACTCGGCATTATTTTAGGTGTCCTCTTTGGTATTTTTTTACCTGAGTTAGCGCTCAAACAAAAGGCTATCGGTACAGCTTTTATATACTTTTTAAAAATGCTCGTTATCCCTCTTGTTTTTGCTAGTATCTATGTCGCTATCCTCGGTCTTGGCTCACTTGAAGAACTCAAACGGATAGGACTAAAAACGATAGGACTCTACCTCTTAACTACAGCTCTTGCCGTCATAGTAGCTATACTCGCTATAAACTTTTTTCCCATAGGTGAGCATATATCTACGGATGGATTAGAGTTTGCAAAAGCAAAAACCATAGCACCCTTTTCACTTGAAGCAATGCTTCTGAGTTTCATTCCTGTCAATATATTCTCCTCATTTTCCCATGGTTCGATGATGCAAATCATCGTTTTTGCTATCATGTTTGGAGTAGCCTCTTTGTACTTAAAACCAAAAGAGCAAGAACCAATGGTAGAGTTTTTTAACGGTGTTGCAAATGCGATGCTCAAGATGGCTGAGTGGATTATACTTATGACACCACTGGGTGTATTTTCACTCATATCTTACGTTATAGCTGACCAAGGGATAGAGGTGATCTTAGGACTTTGGAAATACATCTTACTCGTAGTTGGCGTTATACTTTTTCATGCAGTTGTAACCCTTCCTGCTATCCTTGCCTTTTTTACCAAAGTCAATCCATACAAATATCTATCCGATATTCGTGAAGCTCCAATCATGGCATTTTCTACAGCATCTTCAGCCGCAACCCTCCCTGTGTCTATGAGAATAAGCCAAGAGATGGGTGGTGTCGATAAAAAAACTGCCTCCTTTGTCCTACCTCTTGGCGCTACTGTCTCCATGGATGGGACTGCAGCGTATCTTAGCATCGCAGTTTTATACATCGCTAATTTAGCGGGAGTGGACTTGTCATTTGGTGACCAAGTACTTCTTGGGATTACCGTTGTTGCACTGAGTGTAGGTGTTGCAGCCCTCCCTAGTGCTTCACTCGTCATGATGGTGGTCATTTTAAACCAACTCGGACTTCCAACTGAGTACATAGCCCTTATAGTAGCAGTTGACAGAATCCTTGATATGTGTCGAACCTCCCTCAATGTCACCTCTGACCTCGTCGTTACTAAAATAGTAGATACTCTCATAAAGAGATAAAATGAAGTTAAAAATTGCGCTCTTAGCTTTTGGTGTATTACTCTATCTTTACCCAACTCCAGTTGGTCTTAGCGACAACGCTTGGCACCTTTTTGCCATCTTTATAACATCCATTCTAGCTGTTATAACAAATGCGCTCCCTATCATCACCTCCTCCATCTTAGCTTTAAGTGCCGCTGTTTTAACACACACTAACATCAAAACAAGCATATAGTGGTTTTAGTGAGGACTTTATTCTTCTCATCATTGTCGCTTTTCTCATTGCACGTGGTGTTATCAAGTCTGGTCTTGGAAAACGAATAGCCTTTCTCATCATAAAAAAGTTTGGTAAAAGTTCTCTTGGTCTTGCTTATTCCATCATCGCTGCTGATATGTTCATCTCCCCAGCTTTTCCAAGCAACACAGCAAGGAGTGGAGTGCTTTACCCCATTGTCAATGCCCTTTCTATAGACAGCGGTTCAAAAGTAGCTGATGGGACAAGAAAAAAAATAGGTGCATTTTTGATGATGTGTTCCATGGCTGGACTTACCCTCTCCTCCACTTTATGGTTAACTGCCATGGCAGCCAATCCTGCAGGAGCTGCGATAGCTAGAGAGTTTGGAGTAAATATCAATTATGGAACTTGGGCATTAGCTGCATCTTTACCCGTCATCATACTCTATATACTTGTCCCACTTGTAATCTATAAGATATATCCACCCGAAACAAAATACACCCCAGAAGCGCCAAAAATTGCCCATAACGCTCTCACAAAAATGGGAAAATTTTCTAAAAATGAGTGGATAATGTCTCTCACTTTTATAGGCATGGTTGTCTTATGGATAATGGCTGATACCTGGAATATCAACAAAACAGCTGTTGCATTTTTGGGACTTGGCATCTTAATGATTACAAATATTTTTACTATAGTTGATATGAAAAATGAAGGAAGTACTTTAGAAACACTCATCTGGTTTGCTATACTTTTTTCACTAAGTTCTAATCTTAATAATTTTGGTTTTATGGAGTGGATTGGAGAGTATATCATTATGTGGGTCAACGGCTACCCTTGGCAACTTGTATATATACTCATAGTAGTATCTTACGTAGCTATACACTACTTTTTTGTCTCCCAAACTGCTCAAATGCTGGCCCTTTACTCTATCTTTTTAGGAGTAGCGGTTAACTCTAAGGTCCCTGCTGAACTGATAGCTTATATGCTTCTTTTTGCCACTAACTTTAGTGCTATCATCACCCCTCAAGGATCCTCGGCAAATGTTATCTATGCAGGAAGTGGCTATCTAAAATCTGAAGAGATATATAAGATAGGTGGTGTCATAACTGCTCTAAATACCTTTGTCTTTCTTGTTATAGGCACTTTTTGGATACTTTTTATCACCTAATTTTGATAGTTTAATAACTATTTAACATTAGATAGTATAATATATATTATCAATTAAACATATAAAGAAGAGATTATGAAAAATGTTACAATACTTGGTGGTGGTTTTGCTGGTGTAGAGGCTGCGATATATTTAAGAAAAGCTTCTTATAATGTTACCCTTATCAGTGATAGGGAATATCTTTATGTCTATCCTACATCGATTTGGATCCCTGTTCACGGCGCTTCATTTGAAGATAACTGCTTAGACCTTATGAAACTTAGTGGAGTTCATGGTTTTGAACTTATCGTTGATAGCGTTAAAAATATCAATGCAAAAAACTCTTTAGTGACACTCTCTAGCTCAAAAGAGATATCGAACTATGATCATCTTATCATCGCTATGGGTGCTTCAAAAATGAAACCAAAGGGGATAGAAAACACTCTTTCCATCTGCGGTACTCCTACTATGTCACTAGAGATAAGAGATAAACTTGATGCCTTAGTGCAACAAGGTCATGGAGAGATTTGCTTTGGTTTTGGAGGCAATCCTAAAGATACATCAGCCGTTCGTGGTGGTCCTGCTTTTGAGCTTCTCTTTAACACTCACAATTACCTCAAGAAAAAAGGTATACGTAAGAACTTTAAACTTACTTTTTTTGCACCGATGGCAGAACCTGGAAAACGGATGGGACCAAATGCTCTTAAAATGATGGCTAAATATTTTAAGATGCTAGATATTCATGAACATTTTGGTAAAAAAATCAAAATATTTGAAAAAGATGGGATAGTTTTGAAGATGATTCTAAGCTAAAATCTGACTTCACTATGTTTATACCAGCTGGCAATGGGCATGATGTCATAAAAGATTCTGATCTCCCAACAAATGAAGCTGGATTTATAAAAATAGATGACTTTGGTAATGTAAAGTTTGATGATGACACCTATGCAAAAAATATATATGCCATAGGGGATATCTCAGCACTCGAAGGTGCGGACTGGCGTGCAAAGCAAGGACATATCGCAGAAGTTATGGCGAGAAATTTAGCATACAATATACAAGAAAAAGACAAAGGTGGCAACAGCTTCAAAGGCTACAGTGAACACATCAATATTCTTTGTGTTATGGACACTGGCGATGGCGCTTCATTTATTTATCGTGATGCAAAAAAAGCGTACATGATACCTATGCCTATAATTGGGCACTGGCTCAAAAAAGGTTGGGGTGCTTACTTTAGACTATCAAAACTAGGACGTATTCCAAGAATACCTGGAATGTAAGAATATATTTATCACACTCAAGCTAAAATGCTAATAACAAATAATTCGGCTAAATATTATTCCCAGGGGGATTCATGTCAATAAAAAAACTATCAAAGTCAGATGCTACAAAAACTATAACCAATATAGAAAAGCAAATAGATGAAAATGATTTCATCATATCTAAAACAGATACTAAGGGTTCTATCATATACTGTAATGAGATATTTACAAAAATGGCTGGTTATGACACACAAGAGCTTATCGGTGCGAACCATAATCTTATTCGCCACCCTGATATGCCTCGTATAGCATTTAAAATTGCATGGGATCTAATACAAAATAAAAAAGAATTTTTCGGATTTATAAAAAACCTTACTAAAGATGGTGGCTACTATTGGATATTTGCCTACATAACAGCGGATTTAGATCTCAATGGAAATATTATTAGCTATACATCAGTAAGAAGAAAGGCACCACAATCAGCGATAGATACTATCACCGCTATATACAAACTTCTCATAGAGGCCGAAAAAACAGGTGGGCTAGAAGCTTCGAGTAAACTACTCAATGAGTATTTAAAGAAAAACCAGACAACTTACGATGAATTTATCATAAATCTTCAAAAAGGGGTAAAAATATGAATCTTTTTTCAAGTACAAAAAATGATGATGCAAAACTTATGGAAGAGATTTCAAAAGTATTAAAAGATACTCAAAATGGAAAACTCTCTTCAAGAATAAGATTAACTAAAAACACTACTCCGATAGAAGCAATAGCGTGGGACATTAACAACTCCTTAGATCAAATGGAAATCATCTTAAGAGAAACCAGATACACCATAGATGCTGTTAGCAATGGAGATATGCATAGAAGCATGTTTCCTGCAGGACTTAAAGGGGAGTTTGCAACTACAGCTAATGCTATACAAAAAGCTATAAATTCCATGAAAGCAAATGAACGATATAAAACCATGGGACAACTCTCCACAACTTTCAATACATTTAATAATGGTATGGAAGGAAACTTAGATATCATTATGTCTGATATTACAAAAAATGAACAAAATTTTAGTGCTGTTACTTCAAAAACCACAAATGTATCTCTTTCGGCAGAAAAAACATACGAAGCTGTACAATTAACTAATGAGCAGATATCTTCATTAAGTCAACTCATACTCGCAACAACAGATTCTATCTCTGATTTAAATAATAATGTTGAGGATATCTCCACAATTGTAAACCTCATTAAAGATATAGCAGACCAAACGAACCTATTAGCACTCAATGCAGCTATCGAAGCTGCACGAGCTGGTGAACATGGTCGTGGGTTTGCAGTAGTTGCAGATGAAGTAAGAAAACTAGCAGAAAGAACTCAAAAAGCTACTTCAGAGATTAGCATCACTATACATAACCTTCAACAACAATCAAGTTCCATAGGTGAAAATTCTGAAAATATGAATGAAATAGCTACTTCTACAAGCACTAGCATGGAAGATTTTGCTGGTACTATGAATCTCTTTAGAGATGAACTCTCTTCAGCTAGTGCAAACTCTAGTAAAAGTAGTTTTTCACTTTTCCTATCTATGTATAAAATACATCACATCATATTTAAATCAAAAGCTTACTCATCTGTCGTAAATAACACTGTTAGCTCTACACTACAAAAAGACCATAAAAGTTGTGGTTTTGGAAAGTGGTATTATGGTACAGGTATGAAGATGTTTAGCGAAAATAGTACTTTTAGGAAAATGGAGGTAGAACATACAGCCTTTCATGCTCTTATCAACAATAATTTAGAATGTGTTATTAAGGGTAACTGTATGTCTAAAAACGAAGAAAAAGAACAGATTATGAAAGATTTTCAAACTGCTGAAGAGCACTCAAACGAACTCTTCTTGCTACTTGACAAACTCGCAGATGAGATGGGTGACACCATAAATATGGAAGATGTCTTAGCTTAAACTAAGCCTCTCTTTCTTTACGCTTTTGCTTCATCTTTATCTTTGCTAACTCACGCATATCTTCATTTGCATCGCTCTCATCCATAATCTCTACACCTAAAATGGTCTCAACACAGTCTTCGAGAGTGACGATACCCTCAGTCTGATCGTAGTTGTCCATCACTAAAAACATATGATCTTTTTTACTTATGAAAAGATCTAGTGCTTTACTGACAGGGATGTTTTCATTGATAGAAAATATCTCTTTTTTTATAGATTTTAAGGTCACACTATTGTCTTTTATAGCTTGTTGAAATAATTTTTTAGTTAGAACTATGCCTGTGACATCTTCTATAGAGTCATGATACACAGGGATGCGTGAAAAGTTAAATATCTCCTCTTCATTATCCATGATATCTTTTAAGGTTCTCTTCTCATCAAGAGCAAAAACAACACTTCTTGGCGTTAGAACATCTCCTATTTTGATGTCATCAAGCTTAAGTATATTTTCTATGAAATCAGACTCTTTTTCATCTATAACTCCATCATCTTCACTTAAAAGCATAGACTCTAGGAGTTCATCTTTCGTAAGAGAGTTTGCATCTTCTTTTCCAGCTGATATTTTATTTGTGATTGCTAATGTTGTTAAAATGATAGGGTAAGTAATCCAAATAAAAATACGAATCAATTGTGCTGAAAATGGCGCCAACTCTTTCCAATACACAGCTCCTATAGTTTTAGGAATAATCTCACTTAAAAACAAAATAGCAAAAGTCATAATCACTGAGATGATAACAACCGCTTCATTTCCAAAGAGAATGGATGCTTGTGCACCAACTGCCGCTGCACCTATAGTATGTGCAATAGTATTCAAGATAAGTATCGACGCTATTGATTTGCTGATATTTGTTTTATGAAGTCGGAGTAATCTTCCAACCTGTGGTTTTTCTTTTTCTAAGACTGAAATATAGGACATATTTACAGATAAAAGAACGGCTTCTAAAATGGAGCAGACAAAAGAGATGCCTACAGCCAAGAAGAAATAAAGTAGTAGTAAATCCATTAAGTGTTAAAAACCTTTAAAGTAATATCCAAGTCGCAAGCCCTAAAAAACTAAAAAAGCCTACAACATCGGTAATAGTAGTGAGTATCACTGTACTCCCAATAGCTGGATCAATGTCCATTTTTTTCAAAAACAGAGGAATTGATGCACCAAAAAAGCCTGCTATTAAGAGGTTTATAATCATACTCAAGGCAATAACAATGCCTAAATAATCTATCTTAAACCAAAGCGAAGCAATAATTCCTATAATTATAGCGAAGATAAAACCATTTAACAAAGATATAGCTACTTCTTTTTTAATGATACGATACGCATCACCTTGAGAGATATCTCCAAGTGCTAACTGACGCACGACAACGGTAAGAGATTGTGTCCCTGCATTCCCACCCATCGAGGCTACAATGGGCATCAGTATCGCAAGAGCAACCATGCTTTGCAAGGTATCTGCAAACAAGGCTATAACAAACGATGCAGCAATGGCTGTGAAGAGGTTGAGTCCAAGCCAAGAGGCTCGTTTACGACCAGCTTTAAGTATCTCATCATCTTCCTCAGCATCATCATCTACCCCAGCTAAGTTATACATCTGCTCCGTTGCATGTTCATTTATGATGTCAAAAACATCATCAGAGGTTATACGACCAACAAGGACGCCATACTCACTCACAACAGGCATAACAGAGAGGTCATACTCTTCAAAATAATGTACAACATCTTTTATATCTTCACGATCAACTGCAACTTTAGGCTCAAATTTTTCAGCAGAGTTTTCTATGTTTTGATGGAGTGTTTTTTTAAAGTCAAATATGAGTAAATCATCTAAACCGATAGTATAACGGAGCTTGTTTTCATTGTTAGTGATAAAAAGATTTTGAACATTTTCAAGCTCATTTGCCTTACGCATGACAGCAAAGCGTTTGATAACATCTTCAACCACCTCATCTTTTGTTGCAGTGAAAACTTCAAGCTGCATATGTGCACCAGCTTCATTTTCATCATATGACTTTAGCTTGGTAATCTCTTGCTGATCTTCAGCATCGAGCGTCTCATAAACCTCAAGTGCTACATCTTCATCTATCTCATGAAGCTCTTGCATGAACTCATGTTGGTCATCTGATTCTAGTTCCGTAACCGCATGGGAGAGTTCATCTACACTCAGATTTTCTACAACATCATCAAAGAGTCTATCTGGGAGTGCAAGGGCTACATCTCCCACTAAGTCTTTAGGGACTAACTTTACAGCATCCGCAAAGTCTGCATCGTCTAACTGTTTGAGTATCTGTGCTATATCCGATGGGTGCATCTCACTTACGAGGTGAGAGTCTATGTATTCTTGTAGTTTTTGCATATGGAATTATAGCTTATTTGCCACTATAATTAGCACCTTTTATATCGCCAAACTCACCTATAAAGATATGTAAGTTTTGATACTTTGTTTTTTTAATCTTTGGATTATGATAGATAACTACCCAATCATTGAGTAATCTATATCTTGTTCTTTGTATTTTCTCATCTTTAACTTCTAAGAAGGTCTTACTTACTTTTTTATTTTTCACGAGCCTTTGAAGTTCTTGACGTGCTTTTTTAATGAGCTTTTCTTTGGTAAGTTTCTTTTTACGAACTATTTTTCTTTGGTCAAGTGCATCGATTTTTTCGTAAACACCATGTCCTTTAGAATCTTTAACCCGATGTTGATATTCACCTGCATCTAAAGAGGTGATACTTATAAATAGAACGATTAGTAGCAATATTTTTTTCATTTTTTAACCTTTATTTTTATGTTAAGAGAGAGATCTCTCTATCATCTATGATGCTAAGCAGTGCTGGAAGCGCTAATAAGTCTACTATCACCGCTATGATGAGTGCTGACGCTGTCACTATACCAAAATGATAGTTAGGATTAAACGAGCTAAACATAAAGACTAAAAACGCAGCACTCAGCACTATCGTTGTGAAAATTATAGCACTTCCTGCATAACGCATCACATATCTAAGTGCATCTTCTAAGTTATCGCCTCTTTTTCTTGCCTCTATGTACTTCACCATAAAGTGTATCGTATCATCCACAGCAACGCCTATGATGATAGCCCCAGCAACGGCTACTCCCATATCGATGTCGATACTTAGCCAACCCATTACCCCAACAACTAGCACAAGAGGAAGCAGATTTGGCGCGATGAAAAGCGGTAACATCCTAAAGTTTTTAAAGATAAGCAACATAATGAGTGAGATAAGAATAACCGCTAAAGTGATAGACTGTATAAGCGTCTGTGTTATGTCGTGTTGCATATGTGCAAACATTACAGTTTGTCCATTTATCTCAACACCATAAGGAGTCTTAGCCCACCAATCTTCAATCCATGCGATCTGCTCTAAATCTTTTGAGGTATCTACCATGTTGATAGAGGCGCTCACACGAAGGAGTCTTTCATCTATATCCATCTTATCATTTATCTCCATACCTTGCGGAAGGGAAAGTGAGTAAAGTAGTAGATATTGTGCTACTAGATTTTTATCATCGGGGATACTTTTATCTCCTGCTAAAATATCATTAAAAGTTTTTACAGTATCCATAAGTGAACTAATATGTCTTACATCTGGAAATTTTTTATAAAAGTCCATGTAAAAACGTTCTACGGTTTTTAAAAACTGAGGCTCTTTGATACCATCCGCCTCTTTGGAGTCAACGATGATTTCATAAGACATAGGTCCCGTAATATTATCTTGCAAATACTTAGTATCTGCACGAAAAGGGACATTTTCTTTAAAATAGCGCACTGTATTTGAGTCTACTTTCGCCTTCATAATCCCAGCACCGATAGCTATAAAGAGAAGAAGAGAAACCAAAATGATTTTTTTATTGTTTTTGATGATAAAGTCTGTAAAAAAGTCAGCTATCTTATGGTTACTTTGCTCCTCTAGCTCCCTTTGTGTAAGCTTTACTTTTGGGTTAATGATGGCAAGTAAGGCTGGAACAAAAAGTAGCGTGAGAACAAAGGCTAAAAGAGCAGCACTTGCTGTTGCTATGCCTAAAGTTTTGATGGGGATAACATGGCTAATACCCAGCGAAGCAAAACCAATAGCTGTAGTCATAGAGGTTAAAAAAAGCGCCAAGAAGTTTTTTTGTATGCTGTAATGAATCGCTTCATGATTACGCATACCTTTTTTTCTTGCAAGCATATATATCCAGATAAGATGCATCGCATCAGCTATACCAATAGCCATAACAAAGACAGGTATATTTGCAGTGAAATTATTGAGCTTAAAGCCTAGCATCACTTGGAGAGAAAGCACTATCAAAAAAGTAAAGACAACGACACTGATGCTAAGCATCGCCGTAGAGAACTTTCTAAATATAATCACTAAGAGTACAAAAGCTATAAGCATCACAAGTGGAGTAAATATTCCACCATCGTGCTGGGCTATCTCTATAAAAGAGGTGTTGATGATAGGTCCACCATTGAGATGAAACTCAAAACCATATTTTTGCATCTCTGGAGCTATGATGCTAAGGGTAGCATCACGCAAGTTAAAAGCGACCGCTGGATCATCCCCCGCTTTTGGTGTCATGCGTCCAACTATCATCGTAGTCTTAGCATCTCTTGAGATAAGCCGCCCTATAATCACATCTTCACCCATCGCAATAGTTCTTTTCTTGAGCAAGTCCTCTTGAGTTAGAGCATCTATGTCTTCTATAAAATCTTCAACTAAGACCTCATCTGGATACTCTTTATCTGCGTGAACATACTGATAATTAGTGATAGAATCAACCCGCGCGATATACTCAGTTTGCCAAAGTTTTTCAGTGATGTTTTGAATAGATGTGAGAGCCTCTTTTGTAAAGATTCCATCAGGATTTGTAAAAGTGATGGTGATAGCATCATCATTGCCAAAGATAGCACGAAAGTCATCGTATTGATTAAGAATTTTAGAGTCCTCACCAAACCAAATTCTATAACTCCCCTCAAAGGCAAGGTTTTTAAGTCCGCTTGCCATCATAAGAGTTATAAGAGGGATGATTATCGCTATCGCCCATCTAAATTTTATGATTTTATCTACAAAGTTTTTCATCTTTTTCCTTAAAAATACCAAGCTATATTGAGCCCAACTCTTTGGTGCTTGCCTAGGAACTGATAGGCGGTTGGAAGACTAAGGGTTTCTTTCTTTGATGGGTTTATGTAATAATAATCAGCTTGCACTTTAAAACTATCATACACCCTTGTATCAAACTTACAAAAATAGCTTTGTTCATTATATACCACATCTGCTATAACTCCCCCTAAAAGGCTTGTCTCATTTGCATTGTTCACGCTATATCTAAAACCAAGAAACAGATCATTTTGCATCGTCTCAAAAAGTTCCAAATCTGTATATTTATCATCTTCATAAGTATCATAACGGTAATATTCTACAAGTAAACCAAGTCCAGCTTCACTCCCCATAAGATTTTCTATAGTATGCTCTACACCCAAGGCTATGTGAGAATAATCTCCAATATATACATTATCATCTACTTTCGCGTACAGTGCCTCTAGTTTTATCAGAGTTGCTCCTACTACCAAAGTATTATAGGTCATAAATTTGTTTGCTATATAAGCATACTGCTTAAACTCTGTAGGGTCAGTAAACGTAGGGCTAGTTGGATTAAGATTTTGTGGGGTATCTGTTATAAAATAACGCTGAGAATCATAACCATTTTGATATATAAAGGCATAATCTAGTGCATACTCAGTGTCGGTTGAGCCACTATATGTTAGAAAGATACTAGGTCTATAACTATCTTGTGCTTCATGTAATCTACCATCATAGGATACAAAATATGGAAAAAAGTAATACACATAAGGTTGCGCTGCCATCGGTTGGTCTACTTCATCGAGTTTAACTATAAGGCTCAACTCTCCACTCTGTGTATAATGCGAATAGGAGATATTATAGACACCAAACTTATCTGCGTTAAACATATCTTGTCTCAAATCTCTTGGGTTAAATCCATCAACAATATTTCGCACCTCTAAAGAACCCCAAAACTTTATGCTCTTTCCAGCTTGAAGCATATCGTTTTCAAAGTCATACTTGAGGTAAAGCTCATCTAACCTAGCAAAAGTTCGTTCATTTTTCTTAGCATCATCACTGCTTAAATCATAAGAGTCCTCTTGTGCATACAGCTTTGAGTAAAGAGTGAGATCATCTTTTATGTACTTTAACTCCAACTCTTGAACTGCGGTAAAGTTTTGTTTATGTTTTTGGCTCGGAGCACTAAGGTAGGCTTGAGAATCTAAACCTACACTTCCACTAAAACTAAACTCAGCAAAAAGTGTTGTAAGCGATAGTAAAAATAATACAAAAAACTTCAAGATTATCTTTTCAAGTAGCGTTTATGAAAATCTCTATCTTTGAGTCCATTTTTTATAGTCTCATCACTCCATACTAAGATGGTAGTTTTATCATTTTGAACATTTTTCATAGTGATTTTTGTCATTCTATACACATCGCCATACTTTTTATACGCACCAAAGTAAGAAGTTTTTAAGAGCTTTTTCTTTCTATCAAAATACTCCACTTTACGCGGTAAAAATGTCTTAGCATCAATGTAGCTTACTAATTTTGTATATCCTGAGTACTTTGACTTTGGTACACTTTGCCCAACATATACATCTGCACCATCAAGCTTGGAGAGCTTAGCATCACCACTGTAGTTATACTTTTTAGGGTTAAAGGCACTTAAATCCTCGTAAGAAAACTCACTTCCCATAAATGAACCTGACTTATTTTTACTCGCTATACGTTTTACCCGTTTAAGTGCTGGAAGGTACAACCACTGGTCATCATCTTTGTCCACATGCTCATAACTTAAAAACTTTGTCCCCTTCACATCAGCAGGAGTTAAAAACTCCATCAAAGACTTATCTTCATCCTTACCCTCTAAAATTTTCATATTCATAGTACGGACTTTTTCTTGTCCACGGGCATTGATAAGTGTCATAGTCATTTTTGAGATTGCATCTTTATAGCCACTCATTTTTGCTTCACTCTTAAGTGCTACCTCTAGGTTAGTGAGTGCAAAAGTATTGCTAATAAGTATAATAGTAAATAATATGCTCTTCATAAATATCCTTAGTGAAATTTTAGAATATTTTAGCATAATTAGTATTAAAAGAAGTTCTTCTTTTTATTTAATAGTACGTGCTACGTGTTTTGTTACACAGCCACTTTGTGATGCTCAATTTGCATAATTTTATCAGCCAACCAAGTTTTAATGATAGCTTGACGACTTACACCAATATGTTGTGCCTCTTCATCAAGTTTTTTAACCATCCAAGTAGGAAAATCTATATTAATTCTTTTAGGTTCTAAATTTGGTCTTCTGATTGTAGATAAATCAAGGTATTCAATAATATCCTCTTCGTTATCATCAAATACTTTATCAAATTCTTCAGCTTTCATAAATTTCAATCTCCTTTTTTCTTGCTCTTCTGGCAGATATAATTCTTATGCTTTCTTTGCGATAAGTTGTAACTACTGCATATGTCTTTGCAGTAATTTTTCCAATTGTGATAAATCGCTCTTCATCTTCATAAGATGTTTTGATTTCAATCATTTTGTCATCGTTCCAAAGAAGTTTAGCTTCTTCAAAATCAATACCATGCTTTTGCTTATTTGATAAGCTTTTCTTTATATCATATTCAAACTTCATATAAGAAGTATATCATTTTTATATTAAATTGTAAATTTTTAGATGAGTTTGCGTGGATATTCAATCGCAGGGGTGCATCTTTAAGTTGAAAATCATAGTAAAGCTTCTATATCACTTAGGCTTGAAAACTTATGCATTTTTAGATTAAATTGTTGTACTCGATAAGAAAGATTAAATTTTTGCATCACTTTATCAAGCATTTCCTTCGCCTTATTTAGCTTGAGTTTACCCTCACTTAAAAGTATGAAATCATCACCAAAAACTCGAAATACTATTGCACCTTTTATCTCTTGCGTAAGAATATATGCAAATTTTTGAAGCAAAGCATCCCCTTCTTTCCAGCTGTGAAGCTTATTAAATGCTGTAAATTGCAGCAAAGAGAAGATTGTCATATTGTTATAAACAGAATCATGTCTAAGCAAGACTAGTTCTAAATAGTTTTGATTATAAGTCTTTGTTAAAAAATCTTTATAAAAGTATGCAAACCGTTCCTCTTCTAATTTTGTCTTCGGAAGTTGGTTTATATTTGCATCAAGGGATACATCTTTGAGTGTGACTAAGGCACTCTTTATCACCTCTGGATGAAACTGCTTTTCACTCATATCTTCTAGCTCTTTTAGTGCTTCAGAGATGTTTTTCCTTCCTTTATAAATCCTGTTTGTTGTCATCGCATCAAATGCATCTGCAACTATCATGATTTGCGAGAACTTATTGATAGCATCTCCTTTAAGTCCATCAGGATAACCTTTGCCATCGTAACGCTCATGATGTTGTTTGATTATTGGAGAAAGAACTTTTAACATCGGAATAGCATCAAGTAGCTTATAACCAACATTTACATGTTCTTGTATCAGCTTGTATTCTATGTCGTTCAACTTACTTGGGTTAAGAAGTACCGCATCTGGGGTCTCTATCTTACCCACATCATGAAGAATAGCAGCTTGATGAAGAAGCGTTATATCCTCATCACAAAAACCCATATGCTTAGCAATCATCTCACAATAAAAGGCTACACGCTTAGAGTGCCCTGCAGTATATGTATCGCGTTGTTCAATAAGTTCCACCATCGAATAAATAGTCATTTCATAGTTTTCTTGCATCTCTTGCGTTTGTTCTTGTAGCATCTCTTTAAGATGGAGTTTGTACTCTTCGTTTTGCTTATATCTACTAAGTTTATCGGCTATTTTATATAGCTCCATATTAAGCATATCAAAATCAAATGGCTTCATTATATAACCATCTACATGTGTCTGTATAGCATCCATCAAGTAGCCAGACTCTCCATGCGCAGTGGTGATGAGTATAGTCTGTTCTTCATCTATGGCTTTTATCTTTTTTATCATCTGTATCCCATCCATACGAGGCATAGAAAGATCAGTGATAACAATGTCATACTTCTTTTTTGTAAACTTTTCTAAAGCGAATACACCATCATTTGCACAATCAACTACTTGAAAAAATTTCTGCAAATATAAAGCCATTTTTTTCTGTATAGAGCTATTATCTTCAACATATAGTACACGAAGATTTTGGGTTAATTTTTGTAATCTTTTAAGATTTACTTTCATCAGCTATACCTTCCCCCCCCACAATCTCTAAGGGCAACTCAATAGTAAAACAGGCACCTTCATCACTATTTGTGGCACTGATACTTCCTTCTAGGTGTTTTTCTATGATTGTTTTACTCATGTAGAGTCCTAAACCTGTGCCGTTTTTTGCACTCTTTGTTGTAAAGTAAGGGTTAAATATCTTTTGCATTATATCCATATTTATTCCACCACCATTATCGCAAATACTTAAGCTTACCTTAGATTCATTATGAGCACAATGAAACATTATTTTTCTTTCTTGTATCTCTTTTTCTACTAGAACCTCTTTCGCATTTTTTATAATATTTATGACAACTTGCATCAACTCACGCGAATATGTACGTATATTGATTGGTTTACATCTATCTATCTCTATAGCTATATTGTTGTTCTCAAGCGCTTTGCCTATAACAGCCAAAGCATCAGCAATAACATCTCTGAGCAAGACCTCTTCTGTATCTCGATTTGGCTTAAAAAACTCTCTAAAGTCATCTATGGTCTTAGAGAGTTCCTGCGTTTGCGAGATAATATCTTTAGATGCTTCACTCAGTGTTTCACTTGAGAGCATATCTAACTCTATATCTGCCAAAATATTGTTAGCATCCATAGCTATAATAGAGATAGGTTGTCGCCATTGATGGGCTATCATACTTATCATCTCACCCATGGCAGCATGGCGAGACTGTGCCATCATTATCTCATCTTTCTTTTTTAACTCCTCTTTTAAGTGGACTTTCTCATTAATCTCTATTTTAAAAGATATATACCCATCAATCTCTCCATCGGCGCTAAAAGATGGCATAATTGTTGAGTCCTCCCAAAATATACTCCCATCTTTTGCTTTGTTTTTTATCTCACTACTCCAAACTTTTCCTGATGTTAAGTGAGCCCACATTTTAGAATAGCTCTCTGCAGAGATATCTCCAGACTTCACAATTCTAGGATTTTGACCAATGAGTTCATCTCTTCTATAGCCAGTAACCTTACACCAATTTGGATTGACATAGGTAATATCTCCCGATAGATCAGTCATGATAACAGATATATTACTTCGATCAAATGCAGACAATACCCTCTGTATCTCTTTCGTGGCTTTATGTTCCTTCGTAACATCTACAGAGTTCCCAACAATCCCTACAATATTTTCATTTTCATCCCGAAGAGGTGCTTTCGTTGTTAAGAGATAGACTTTGACACCATTAGGATAGTTCACCCACTCATAATTATTTTTTGTTTCGCCTGCTTCTAACATCTCTTTGTCTTTTTTTCTAAAAAAACTTGCCAATTCTTCATCAAATAGGTCAAAATCATCATGCCCTATAATTGCCTCTTTTTCTAAGCCCACAAAATCTGCAAAAGCACTATTGCACTCTATATACTTAAAATCTTTATCTTTTACAAAAATTAAATTTTCAAAAGAGTGCAGTGTATTTTTAAGCAGGATACTTAAGTTTTTTATCTTCTGTTCTTGCTCTTTGAGCTCTGTTATATCTGTATGAAACCCTATCATACGAATAGCTTTACCACTCTCATCAAAAAGTGTCTGCCCACGGTCAAATATCCATACCCAGTGACCATCTTTGTGACGAAGTCTATGGATAATTCTATACTCTATCTTGGGATCACTATGCGCTAGCTCTATCATTTTTAAAGCACTATCCAAATCATCAGGATGGACACGACTCTCCCAAGTCTCAAAACTATTCTCAAGCTCGCTCTCTTTATAGCCTAGCATCTCCTTCCATCGGGCTGAGAAGTAAACACTCTCCTCTGCAATATTCCAATCCCAAAGTCCATCATTAGTCCCCTCTATTGCAAGTGAATACTGCTCCAAGAGTGCTTTATACTCTCTCTCACTTTCACCAATTAACTTGAGATAATTTCCTATTCGTTGGCGGATATAAAAGAGAAAAAATAAAAACAAAATGAGGGTAACAAGAGTAAGCACAATATTTACATTGATATAACTCTTAAAAGAGTCATCTGCCTTACTCTCAAACATATCCGCTTTTGCATTTGCATACTTGTTGAGACTCACAGCAACAGTCTCTAAGTGTCGTACATGCAGTGCACCCTCCTCACGTGTAATTCTAACTGCCTCTTGTATGTTGTTTGACTCTACAAGTTTTATAACACCATCGCGAATACTTTTCCAATCTTTAAAGAGCTTATATGTCTCCTCATAAAGTCCATAGCCCTCTTTTCCAAGGACATTTTTTTCTATTATTTTGAGGTACTCATAGATATTTTTCTCCTCTGCATCCACTTTTTTACTGATTTTTTGAACAGATTTTATAGAAGTTGTAAGGACTATATCTTTCATATCTCTATGGATTTTAAGTACCCCTTTTTGGACATTAAGGGCAGCATTTGAGACTTTAAGTGGGTGTTCGTATATATCTTCAGTCACTCTGTGCATAGTATCAAGATGAATATAACTCACTAAATTGACAATCAAAAAGATACCCACAGTAAAAAGAGCAAAGAGCTTGATGATTTTCATCTCACGTGCTATCTCTGTGTGTCTGTTTTGCTCCTGCATTAGTAGAGCTCTTCTAGTAAATCACTTCCACATTTAAGCTCACTCAACCATGCCAAAAAGAGCCCTACATCTGCATCCTCAAAGACATAGCCATGCTGCGGTGCGATAATTTTTACATCTATTCTCTGTATCTTTTCTACCCAAGCACGGCAGAGTTTATTTGAACCCATATAGCGTTTGTGAAAACCTAACAGATGTTCCTTATGTTGCTCAAAATTTGTCACCTTTTTGTAATCTTCTGGAGCATTTAAGATAGCTGCGCCAATATCTCCAGAGAAAAGTACCTTAGAGTTACTATCATACATAGACAAGTTCCCTGGCGAATGTAAAAAATGCGCAGGTATAAACTTTAAAGTGCCATCACCAAACTTGAGTTGTGCTCCATGGTCTAGCAAAGTCATCACTCTATCCATTTGCGTGAAACCATAATGCGACATAAAACGTACCCATAAGCTACTCATGATAAACTTTGCCTTTGTACTAATAGCCCATTGGGCAATAGAACCAGAGACATCGGGGTCTTGATGTGAGAAAAAGATATATTTTATATTTTGTATCTCAACATACTCACTCACCGCTTCATAAAGTTCATCAAATATCGCCTCACTCCCAGGATCTACTAAGACTCCAATACCTTGATGTACTACAAGATACTGATTTACTGAGAGAAAAGCATCCTCATGTGTCTCATCATCAAAACTAAACATAACAACCTTGTGTGCATCATCTTCATATATAATTTTACTTTCATCCATTTTGCATCCCTTTTATCTCTCTAATTAACGCCATTTGACGTTTAGTTATATACTTTACAAGTCCATTTTTAGAAAAATCATCAAATAAAAAGACTATATAAAAACTATGGTGTGACTCTTTTTTTCTATACATCTTCACAGTGGTATTTATGATGAGTGGCTTATTGTCTAGTTCAAGAACAATATCAAGGCTAACATCATCGCTCTCACCACTCAGACCAGCCGGTAATGCTTGCATCTTTAACTTAACAGCATCTAAAGATATATCTTCTATCTCTATCTCTCCATGAAACTTATTTTCGCCTAAAAAAAGAGAGACACTCATCTTACCATCTGGCACAACTCGAATAGTTTTTCGCATTATTGGTGAGGTATTCATAAAATGTAAGCTTGAAACTTCAACCTCTTGCTTTTCAAAGCTCATTTTTATAATCTCAGCACAATGAAGTGTTTTAGGCAGTGCCTCTGAGACTATTAAAAACTTTTGTTCTATTTGCATCGCTTTGAGTTGTATATAACTTGTTTTTATACTTATTTTATCCTCGCCAATATGAGATATAACAGCATCATTAGTTATGCTTAATCCTTTATAATAATTATGTACTGACACCTTTGCACTGTTTCTTTGTATGACACCTAAAAGATCAAACATCTCTTTGGAGTTTTGCATCTTCATATCAGAGTCACTTTCTTGAGAATCAAAAAGTTTCAGTAAGTTTAACTCTGTGACATCATCAAAAGAGAGTACACCATAGTCATCTTTTTCTGGAATATTTTGATACTTAAGAATGAAGTGACGCATAGAGCCACTTTTATCTTTGAGCTTTGCATGGAAGAGTTTTCGTGGATTATGTTGTAGAGTACTAAGAACATCTACATCATTATGATTGTATAAAAAGCCATCATGCGCTAAAAAATTTGCACTCAAATCTATCATAGTTTTTTGACGTTGAGCATTTTCTTTTATCTCAAAAAAATCTGAAAACATCTCATTGGCGATACTTATTTCCATATCATGAAGCATCGCCACCATAGAGCTTTGGTAATTAAAAACATTTTGAAGATGCATGTAAAAAAGCTTTTCATGACGGGCATGATTTATCTCTTTTATCATTTTAAGTAAAGTTTTCGTTAGCTCTTCAGCATTAACGGGTTTTGTAAGATAATGGGATATACCAAGCTCAATGCTTTTTAAAAGATAATCTTTCTCATCAAAAGCAGACATAATGATAACTTTTGTCTCAGGATAAAGTTTTTTAATCTCTTGAGAAAGTTGTAAACCATCCATATTTGGCATTCTAATATCAGTAATTACGATAGGATATTCATGTTCTTTCAAAAGCTTTAAGGCAACTACACCATCACTTGCGCTATCGACACGCTTGAAAAATTTCTTTAGAAAGGTTGAAGCCTTTTGCAGTAAGTTCAGATTATCTTCTACATATAATATTGTAAAATCCTGAGCTTCTTTTTGTAGTAATTTTAGATTTGACATAAACACCCCCGATAGGTATATTCTAAATTATATCGCATATTCATTAGACTTCTTGCATAACCCCTTAATCCACCTGAAAACCTCTATCAAAATTGATTAAAGCACAAATGAGATTAAATCTCAAACCAAATCGTTTTCTACGGTTACGATATTTATGAGCAACTATTTTAA
>Ga0256840_1000706_pt1 | contig 33510 bp, 32 predicted proteins | sample 355202metaG_FD_185969 | JGI IMG/M metagenome (GOLD analysis project Ga0256840, IMG submission 185969) | Hydrothermal vent microbial communities from Mid Atlantic Ridge, Atlantic Ocean - 355-202 | ecosystem: Environmental > Aquatic > Marine > Hydrothermal vents | place: Atlantic Ocean: Mid...
AAAAATTTTTTAGAAGAATTAAAAAAACTGCCAAAAGATATTTTGGGAAAAATTCCAATAGAGTACAAAAATACTCAATTGTTAAATCAGGTTTATCTATCGGTATATAAAAACAATAAATTTCAACTAGTAGATAAAAATTATGATAAAAATTAAAAACAATATTAACAATATTTTAGAAAAAATAGATTTTTCAAATAAAACAAAAATTCTTATCGCCATTATAGCTTTTGGAATGATGATGATAGGCTTTTTAATGCTTATCTCTATATTTGCACTAAAATTTGATTATGAAACCCTTTACAAAAAGAGGACTATACCTCAAGTTGGGTTGGAAGATATAAAAGATATTTACACAGTAAATATATATGACACTCTATATGACATAAAAGAAAAAAACATTAAACAACAAAATGCCATAGAGGTTTTAGAACTAGCTAGATCCATCATAAAGGCTCAATGGCAAAACTATAACAATGCAACAAATACTAAAATAGGTGGTTTTACAGAGTTTGCAAGCAATTGGCTTAACTTCTTTTTACTCTCACAAAAACTTCCTACAAAAAACTACTATCAAAAAGGGATAAAGCACAAAATAGAACTAAAAATAAAAAATATCGATACTCAATTAGAAAAACTGATTGTCTATCTCACTAACAATAAACAAAAAGAGATTGAAAAAAAGATAAGTGATATTTTTTTAGAAATAAGCTCTATAAATATATATCTCTCTAGCTTAATAACTTCTCATCTAAAAGATGCTATAGCTGAAAAAAATAGAAATGATAAAATTTTCAATACTAGCATATATATGCTTTTTTTACTGATCGGGTTGGTATTTTTTCTAAGTATTATTATATCTACCATAATTATAAATCACTTTAAAGAGTTGCATAACTCACTTGAGGATAAAGTTAAATTAAAAACAAAGGAGTTGATTGAGTTAAATGTATCTTTGGAAAAAAAGATTAAAAAAGAGGTTGAAAATAGCAGAAAAAAGGATCAAATCCTATTTGCTCAAGCAAGACTAGCAAGCCTAGGTGAGATGCTTCAAAACATAGCTCACCAATGGAGACAGCCACTTGGGGCATTAGTTATGATTATACAAAGCTTTGAATCAAAATTTCTTGCTGGTAAACTAACTTATGATTTTGTAGAAACTAGAGTTGAAGATGCTAGAAAACTTGCAAAAAATATGAGTGAAACACTTGATGATTTTAGAACTTTTTTTGATCCAAATAAAACAAAAAGGAGATTTAAAATTAAAGATGTTATTGAAAAATCTATAGATTTATCCAAATATCAACTAGAAAAAGCTGGAATTTTGGTTGATTATAGTTTAAGCAATGATTTTGAAATTTATGGTTTTGAAAATGAACTAACACATGTTTTACTCAACTTGATAAATAACTCCAAAGATGCTCTAAGCACAAAAGATATAAAGAACAAAATCATTAAAATAATAGTTAAAGATACCAAAGATCAAATGCTCATAAATGTCGTTGACAATGCCGGAGGCATAAAAGATGATATAATGCCAAAAGTTTTTGATCCATATTTTACTACAAAACATAAAAGTGTAGGTACTGGAATAGGGCTTTATATGTCAAAACAGATAATTGAAAAACATATGAATGGCAAAATAAGCTGTAAAAATATAAAACACAAAATGACAAACGAAAAAGAGCTATATGATTGTGCAATGTTTGTTATTGAAATCCCAAAGCAAAGAGGATAGTATGAACAAAAGAGATTTTGATTTATTAAATGAATTTAATATACTCTATATAGAGGATGAGGAGGATTTGCTAAAACACACCACTTCTGTGTTGGAAGATTTTGCAAAAAATATCTACTCTGTTCAAACTACAAAAGAGGCACTAGAGATAATTCAAAGACACCGTATAGATGTAATTATATCTGATATACTTTTAAAAAATGAAAATGGTATAGAGTTTTTAAAGTATCTAAAAGATGAATTGGACATAAAAATCCCTGCAATTCTTACAACTGCACACACCGATACAGAACATCTACTTGAAGCTATAAAAATAAGAGTGGAAGACTACATAATAAAACCCATAAACATAAAAGAGCTTCTAAACTCACTTCACGATGTACTTATGCCAAAGATTCAACAAAAAGAGATAGAGCGCTCCTACAACATCATCAAGACAATCTCAGCAGTTACCGACGGAAAACAAGTAGATCTTATACGATTTATCATAAAAAACTTAGATAGCCAAAACATTCTAAATTACTCATACAGTGAGATTATGGAGAGAGTCGATATAAGCAAACCAACTGTTATAAAGCTTTTTAAATCTCTAAGCGATCAAGGAATTTTAACAAAGATTCAAAATGGAAAGTACTATTTTGATGAAACAAAACTACCAATGCCGGAGTAAAAATGAACCTACTAAGAGAGCTACCAAAGATAGATAAATTTATAAAGAGTAAAAAGTTTGAAGGGCTAAATCTAAACCTTATCTCAAAAATTGCAAAGCAAAAGATAGAAAATCTAAGAGAAAAAATTTTAAATAAAGAGATAGTAAGTTTTAGCATCGAAGAGATTGAAGATGATGTCAAAAACTCCTATGAAAAACTTTTTGAACCCTCGCTTATACCTCTTATAAACGCAACCGGTGTTATACTTCACACCAATATGGGAAGAAGTCTCATAGATAAAGAGCTACTAAATAGAGCTTCAAAAGTTATAACAAACTACTCAAACTTGGAGTACAACCTAAAAGTGGGTTGCAGAGGCGAGAGGTATGAGCATGTGACGAACCACCTAAAAAATCTACTTGGGGTAGAGGATGTCTTGGTTGTAAACAACAACGCAAGTGCGGTTTTTTTGATCCTAAATACATTTGCAAAAGGCAAAGAGGCGGTTGTCTCAAGAGGTGAGTTAGTAGAGATTGGTGGAAGTTTTAGGATTCCTGAAGTCATGGCTCAAAGTGGAGCAATTTTAAGAGAGGTTGGAGCTACAAATAAAACCAAAAAGAGCGACTATAAAAACGCTATAAATGAAAACACAGCAATGCTTATGAAGGTTCATAAGTCCAACTTTAGCATTGAGGGTTTTAGTGAGGAGACTAGCTACAAAGAGATAAAAGCACTTTGTAGTGAATTTGATCTGCTTGATTATTATGACTTAGGAAGTGGCTATATTCCTGAGCTTCCTTATAACCTTGGAGCAAATGAGCCATCTTTAAAAGATATTTTAAAAGATGATCCATCTTTGATAAGCTTTAGTGGAGATAAGCTATTTGGTAGTGTTCAAGCTGGTATAATTGCCGGAAAGAGTAAGCTAATAGAAAAACTCAAAAAAAACCAACTACTAAGGATGCTAAGAGTCGATAAGATAACTCTAAGCATACTAGAAGAGACTATAAAATCCTACCTTAGAGAGGATTTTAAATCTATCCCAACTCTGTGGCTACTCTTTCAAAGCATAGAGGATTTGGAGGCTAGAGCAAAAAAGATAGCTCAAGAGATAGGTAAAGATAAGTGTGAAGTCATAAAAACTCAAACCTTTATGGGCGGAGGAACCCTCCCAAGTAGAAAATTCCCTAGTGTAGGACTACATATAAAAGGAAAGGCAGTGAAATTAGAAAGAGAGTTTAGAAAAAATGGGCTTATAGGAAGAATTGAGGAGGATAAATTTTTAATAGATTTTAGAAGTATTCTTCCAGAGGTTGACGGAAGAATTGTTGAAATTATAGAAGAGATTTTAGTATGAGTAAACTTAAACACATCATAGTAGGAACCTCGGGGCATGTTGATCATGGAAAAACTGCACTCATCGAAGCTCTAACTGGCTTTAGTGGAGATAGTTTAGAAGAGGAGAAAAGAAGAGGTATAACGATTGATCTTAGCTTTTCAAACCTAAGAGACAGAGATAAAAATGTGGCTTTTATAGATGTACCGGGTCACGAAAAACTTTTGAAAAATATGATAGCCGGAGCCTTTGGTTTTGATGCTAGTATGGTTGTAGTGGATGCAAATGAGGGGATTATGCCTCAAACTCATGAGCACTTGGAGATTTTAAACCTGCTAAAAGTTAATTATATCATCGTAGCTCTTAGTAAGGCCGATTTGGTTAGCAAAGAGAGGATTGAAGAGCAAAAACAAAGCATAAAAGAGTATTTTAAAAACTTTTCTAATTTGGAGTTAAAAAGCATAGTTCCTGTTAGTATTTATGATAAAGACTCTATCGATAGATTAAAAAAGGAACTCTTTTCCATACCTGTCGTTCCAAAACCAAGTAACGGGCTTTTTAGATACTACATAGATCGCTCATTTAGTCTAGCTGGAGTTGGAACAGTTGTAACAGGAACGGTACTAGATGGAACTATAAAAGTTGGAGATAAAGTTTTTGCTCCTGAGCTTAACAAAGAGATGAACATTAGAAATCTTCAAGTCCATGAAGAGGATGTGGCTGAAGCTTATAGTTCTCAAAGGACTGCTATAAATCTGCAAAATCCAAAAGTAACTCTAAAAAAAGGAACTCTACTTTGCAAAAAGGGCTACATAAGAGGATTTGAGAGTGTTGATGTTTGGGTGGAGGGGATCTCTAACCACAAGATAAAACACAACTCTACACTTATGCTTTTTGTAGGAACAAAGCAGGTAGAGACAAAAGTTTTACTCTATGGAAGTGAGGGTGAGATAACCTCTGGATTTGCAAGGCTTCAGTTTAAACAAAAAATCTTTTTAGTACACAATGAGCCGTTTATACTCTGTGCTAGCGGAAGGACCATAGGTGGAGGAAGAGTTTTAAACCCTATCAATGACCCTATTAAGAAAAAGGTAAAGCTAGAGCTTCTAAAGGCTCTAAAGGAGGATGATTTTAAGAGTGCCTTTAGCATACTAGTTGGTATCCACAAGAGAGGTTTTGGACTAATCTCTTCAAATCAGAGGTTTGGATTAAATCATGACAAAGCCATAGAGATAGCAAAAGAGATAGATAATGTCTTTGTAGATGAAAAAGGGCTAGTTCTTTACCCAATTGAAATTAAAGACGAGCTAAGAGAAAAAATTGAAGCTATCTATAAAAAAAATGAGTATGCACTTCTGTCTTCAAACTCCTTGGCTCTTAAGATAAAATGGGCTAGTGAGTCGCTTTTAAAAGAGGTTTTGGAAGACTTGATTAAAGAAGGAAAGCTAGAGTATAAAGATGGTGTATATAAAAATCCAAACATTAATGTAGATAGAGTAGATAAAGTTATAGAAGATAAACTATATGCAATTTTACAAAATGAGGGCTTTACGCCAACTGCTCCATACAATCTCTATGATGAGCTAGACATAGATAGAAAAATGGGAGATGATGCCCTAAAGAGATTGACAAAATCACAAAAAGTTGTAAGATTGGCACACAACCTTTTTGTTACTACTCAAAACTTAACAAAAATAATCACAAGACTCAGAGAGATTATGAAAAATGAGGGTGGTGTAGATATAAATATATTTAGAAAATATTATGATATGAGCAGAAAGTACTTAGTTGCCTATCTTGATTATTTGGATAGTTATGATGATGTTAAAAAAGAGGGGATGAGGAGATACTTATTTTAGTGCCGTAATTTGTGTTTAAAAAATATTTGATAAAATAGTGTACAATTCAAAGAAAAAAGGTAAGACTTATGAATTTAAATAAAATATATGTACTTGTACTTATAAGTGGGTTAGTTGGAGTTTCATTAAATGGAGCAACTAATGAACAGATAATTTCATACTTTAAGTCCAAAATTCCAGTTCCTACTGTTAAAGTAAAAGTAACATCAAGAACCAAAATAAAAGAGATAGAGGGTATGGATTATGTTACTTTGAGTCTAAGTAATGGAAAGAGAACTCAAAATGTGAGTATATTTACAAAGGGTGAACTTATCTTTCCAGATGTGATTTCCATAAAAAGTGGTAGCATCAAAGATAAGCTTGACAAACAAAAACTTATAAAAAATTTAGCAAAGGTTTATAAAAAACAAGATCCAAAAAATGTTATAGTTTTAGGAAATGATCCAAAAAAGGAAACTTTAGTAAAATTCACCGATCCAGAGTGCCCATTTTGCAGAAAAGAGGTTAACAACATAGAAAAAAAACTAGAAAAGTATAATTTAAAGTATATTTTTACTCCTGTTCATGATAAAAGCTCTTTAGAAAAATCTGTACTCATAGCAAAACAGGCAAATAGTGCCAAAACATTAGATGAAAAGGTAAAAATAATCAAAAAGTATTTTTCAGGAAATGTTGATAAAAAAGTTACCGATGAAGAGGTAAAAGAGATTGATAACCAAAGAAATAGATATTTTGCCGCTGGATTAAAAGGGGTTCCTTTTTATGTTAATGAGAAAGATTTACTGAAATAATTAATTAAAATTTTTTATGTCAATAAAAATAATTATGATTGAGGATGACTGCGAACTGGCTCAATTGCTCTGTGATTTTTTAAAAAAATATGATTTGGTAGTTGAGAACTTTGATGATCCTTTTTTAGGTATCAGCTCGTTAAATCTCAAAGACTATGATCTGCTGATTCTTGACTTATCTCTTCCTGGCTTAGATGGTCTGGAAATATGTAAGGAAGTTAGACAAAAGAGTGATATACCCATTATAATCTCAAGTGCTAGAAGTGATGTAGATGATAAAATAAAAGGGCTTGAACTTGGGGCAGATGACTACTTGCCAAAACCATATGAACCCAAAGAGCTTTACGCTAGAATAATGAGCGTCTTAAGAAGATATAAAAAAAAGACTGAATATACACTAAAGCTGAATAAAGGGTTGGTTTATGATGAACAAAATTGTAAAATATACCTAAATAACAAGCCTCTAGAGTTAACTAGAGCGGAATTTGAGGTTCTTCTGCATATGTTAAAAAAAGAGGGTTGCGTTATTTCAAGAAGTGAATTAATCGGAAGTTCTCAATCTTTAAACGAAGAGAGTGCTAGCAGAAGTTTAGATGTCCTAATTAGCAGAATTAGAACTAAACTAGCAAAAAACTCTAAAAATAAAAGATTTATATACTCTATAAGGGGAGTTGGTTATAGGCTAGAAAATTGAAATGGCACCACTCAATCATAACAAAAGTTTCTCTAATATTTTTAATAGCCCTTGTGGGCTTTAGTGCTATTTTATTTGTACTAAGATCTCATATAGTAGATATAGAAAAGCAAAATGTATATAATTTTACAAAATATATCTTGATAGCCTCTAATAACAAACCTAAAGATAGTTTAAAAAAATTTGGATACAACCTAGTAAAAGATGAAAAATTAAAAAATTTTTTGTTAAATAGACAAAATACATACTCTCAACCAAATATTTTTAACTATGAACTGCCACTAAAATCACTAGACTATAAAAATAAGCTTTACATTATATTAAATAATCAAACCATATACAAAACGCCTTATGAGAGAAAAATTTTTCCAAAAGTTCTTCTTCCTATAGCCACTTTTTTACTAATTTTATCTTTATATATAGCTGTTATAAAAAGTATAATTCCACTATATGATCTTAGAAAAAAGATCAAAGAGTTTGCCAATGGAAATTATGATATTGAGTGCAAAAGCAATAAAAAAGATGAAATAGCCATACTTGCAAATGATTTTGATAAAAGTATTAAAAAATTCAAAAAACTGAAAGATTCCAGGCAACTTTTCTTGAGAAATATTATGCATGAGTTAAAAACACCTATCACTAAAGGAAAACTAGCCTGTGAAATGATTGAAAATTCTACATATAAAGAAGTTATCCAAAATTCTTTTAAAAGGCAGGAAAATCTCATAGAAGAGTTTAGTCGAATCGAGAAGCTTAATGCAAATGTATTACAATTAAATAAAAAAAATTACTCATTACAGGATATTTTAGATTTTTCGCTCGATATTACAAACCACAATAAAAGACAAATCATTTTAAAAATAGAACATACCACCATAGAAGTAGATTTCGAGCTTTTTGGAGTTGCCCTAAAAAATTTAATAGACAATGGAATCAACTATTCAAAAGATAAAAAAGTTGAAATAATTGCAAATGAAGATAAGATAATCATAAAAAACAGAGCAAATCCATTAGAGTTTTCATTAAACAAATATGAACAACCCTTTTTTTTAGAAGGCAATAAACAAAGAAGCTCGAGAGGATTAGGATTTGGGCTCTTTATAACACTAAATTTGCTTAAGCTACACAAAATGAAATTAGAGTATAAACATAAAAACGGTACAAATATATTTTCAATAAATTTTTAACTGACCTTGCACATTACCTAGATTATGCAACAGAAACCTCAAGAAAGCGTTTATGCTTGTGCCCAATACGGGTTTAATGTTACTTGAAGTTAAGTTTAGTATAATAATTTCAATTTAGAACTTCTTATGAACTTCTCAAAACCTGCCAAGATTTGGAAATCTCCGAGCGAGTATGTAGGTTTTTGCATACTGGTTTGCGAGTTTTCACACAAAAACTAAACTCAAAATTTTTATGTAGTAAAGATGTATCTTTACATAGTAGTATCCTAATGAAGTTTTAAAAATTAAACACATGGAAAATTACATGACACAAACATTTGAATCATTTGGACTGCACGAAGATATACTAAGAGCAGTAAAGGAAGCGGGATTCAAAGAGCCTAGCCCAGTACAAAAAGAGGCTATACCTCTGGTCTTAAAAGGATGCGACATAGTTGCTCAAGCTCAAACAGGAACAGGAAAAACTGCAGCTTTTGGATTGCCATCTATGAGCAAAATAGATCCTTCAAAAAATAGCGTAGAGATTTTAGTAATAACTCCTACTAGAGAGTTAGCAACACAAGTTAGTGATGAGCTTTATACTTTAGGAAGATTAAGAGGTATAAGAACTGTAACCATATATGGCGGTAGTTCATACTCAAGACAAATCTCCTTAGTAGAAAAAGGTGCCTCAGTGGTAGTAGCAACACCTGGAAGACTTTTAGACTTACTTAAAAATAATAGATTTAAAAATTTTAAACCAAGTATCATTGTCTTGGATGAAGCTGATGAAATGCTAGATATGGGATTTTTAGATGATATCGAAAAGATTTTTTCATATATGCCAAAAGAGAGACAAACTTTACTTTTCAGTGCTACGATGCCTGAGCCTATAAAAAAATTGGCAGGAAAAATTTTAAAAGAACCTAAATATGTAAGTGTAACTCCAAAAAACAATACAACCAATATAGATATAGAGCAGCTCTACTATGTTATTAATGAGAGTGAAAGAGATAGTGCTATTATTAGACTTCTTGATGCCACCGATCCTACAAAAGCAATTGTGTTTTGTAGAACTAAAAAAGAGGTGGATAGACTATCAAATCAGCTAACTGCCGTTGGATATCTTGCAAAGGGACTTCATGGAGATATGGAGCAAAATCAAAGAGAGAGTGTTATAAAAGCGTTTAGAAGCTCTCAAATAGATATCTTAGTTGCAACAGATGTTGCAGCTCGTGGATTAAATGTAAGCGATATAAGCCATGTTTTTAACTTTCATATGCCTTTTGATCCAGATAGTTATGTTCATAGGATAGGAAGAACAGGTCGTGCTGGTAAAAAAGGAACTGCTATTACACTTTTAACTCCTATGGAATACCACTCAATGCAAAGAATTGCAAAAAAGGTTGGCACTTCATTAGAGCACAAATTTGTACCAACTTTAAGTGATGTCAATAAAAGTCGTCTAAAAAAATTGGCTAACGATATAGAAAATGCAAAATTAAATAATGATGCAGTAGAGCTACTTAATATACTCGAAGAAAATATGGATATAGCCCAAATTACTCTTAAACTTATCTCACTTTTGATGGATAAAAATAGCATTAAAGGTCCAGACAAGATTGGTTTTGATAAAAAAACTCTAAACAGCATGCTCAAAAGATTGGCTGAAAAAGAAAAGAATAAAGGTAATAAACGCTATTCAAGAAACTCAAGAAGTAGACATAACAGCTCAAACAGAAATTCATCATCCCGTTCTAGCAATAGAAGAAGATAATCTTACAAAAAATTCTTGACTTTTAAATCTATCCGAGTTATAATTTGAACATATGTTCAAATTATAACAAAAAAGATAGGAGTCAAAATGAAACTAGTATTTCCCACAAACGAAAATCAAGGTTACTTAAGTAAAAGAGGTGCACACTTTGGTAAAGCAAAATTTTATACTGTAGTAACCATAGAAAATGGAGATATAAAGGATGTTGAGGGTATTGAAAATCCTGGACATAAAAGTGGTAGTTGTGGCAATGCAGTTACCAATATACTAAGTTTAAAACCTGATGCTCTTATAGTAGGAGGCATTGGAGCTCGTCCTGCTGAAGGATTTGCAAATGCTGGATTAGATGTATACTTTGATAGTGAGAGTAAAACCATTAAAGAGAGTTTAAAAGCTTTTTTAGATGGTAAATTACAAAAACTTGAAGGCAAGGGAACCTGTAATCACAAATAAAACTTTAAAAGTTATATAAAAATAATTTGCAATTAATAATTAAAGTAGTATAATTTTGTAATGTTAGATAAAAAATATAAGTATTTTCTTAGAATACTTAAAATCTTACAATACGAGGAGTAAAATATGGAAAACAGCCTACTAGTAGAACTCTCAAGAGCACAGTTTGCTTTGACAGCTCTTTACCACTGGCTTTTTGTTCCACTTACACTTGGTCTTTCATTTATAGTGGCTATAATGGAAACTATATATGTAAAAACTGGTAATGAAGAGTGGAAAAAAATCACAAAGTTTTGGATGACACTTTTTGCAATCAACTTTGCAATAGGTCTTGCAACAGGAATAATCATGGAGTTTGAGTTTGGAACAAACTGGGCAAACTACTCATGGATAGTTGGAGATATATTTGGAGCTCCTCTAGCAATAGAAGGTATAATGGCATTTTTCTTAGAATCAACATTTTTTGCAGTTATGTTTTTTGGCTGGAATAAAGTTTCAAAAAAGATACATCTCCTTTCAACATGGCTAGTAGCAGTTGGCTCAAACCTTTCAGCTCTTTGGATCTTAGTTGCAAATGGTTGGATGCAAAGTCCAGTTGGAATGAAATTTAACCCAGATACCGCAAGGTTTGAGATGGAAAAATTTTTTGATGTACTTTTCAATCCAGTAGCAGTTTCAAAGTTTTTACACACCATTAGTAGTGGGTATGTTATGGGATCACTATTTGTAATTGGTATAAGTGCTTGGTTTTTATTAAAAGGGAAAGAAGTTATATTTGCAAAAAGAAGTATAATAGTAGCTGCTTCTTTTGGTTTACTAGCTTCAATCTTTTTAATAGTAACTGGTGATGAGTCTGCTTATCAGGTTGCCCAAAAACAACCAGCAAAATTAGCAACAATGGAAGGTTTATATGATGGTGAAAAAAGAGCTGGAATCATTGCCATTGGTCAGCTAAATCCTGATAAAAAAATTGGTGATAGAACTACAGATCCTTTTTTATGGAAACTAGAAGTTCCAAACGCACTCTCTCTTCTAGGATATAGACAAATAGATGCTTTTGTACCAGGAATAAATGATTTAGTTTTAGGAAATGAACGCTTAGAAATTGAGCCTGCTATTGTAAAAATAGAAAAAGGTAAACTAGCTTTAGAATCACTTAGGGGATACAAAGATGCAAAAAAAGTTGGCAATGAAGAGCTTGCAAACTCCTATTTGGAAAAATTTAGAACTTATGAAAAATATATGGGATATGGGTATCTAAAAAAGGCTGAAGAGATTATACCTCCTATAGGACTAACCTTTTATAGTTTCCACATAATGGTAGGCTTAGGCAGTTGGTTTTTATTGTTATTTATCTTAGTACTTTACTTCTCAATGATAGGTAAGATTGAAGAGAAAAGATTACTATTAAAATCAGCTCTATTAACAATACCTCTTGGGTATTTAGCTCATGAAAGCGGATGGATAGTTGCTGAAGTTGGTAGACAACCTTGGGCAATTCAAGATATGCTTCCAATTGGAGTTGCAACATCACAACTAGATGCAACTGCTGTATCAATTACTATGAGTCTATTTGCTATTTTGTTTACCTCTTTGCTTATAGCAGAGATTAAGATAATGGTTACACAAATTAAACTTGGTTTTAAGGAGCATTAAATGTTTGAAACTTTTTCTTTACTAACCTTACAACAGTACTGGTGGTTTTTGGTTGCAGTTTTAGGTGCTCTTTTTGTTCTTATGACTTTTGTACAGGGAGGTCAAACACTTTTATCTACTCTATCTTCAAGTGAAGAGGAGAAAGATATGCTAGTTGCATCACTTGGTAGAAAGTGGGAGTTAACCTTTACAGCTTTGGTTATGTTTGGAGGAGCTTTATTTGCTGCATTTCCACTATTTTACTCTATCAGTTTTGGTGGGGCATATTTTGTTTGGATGGCAATACTTTTTTGCTTTATCATCCAAGCCGTATCGTATGAATATAGAAAAAAACCAAACAATTTTCTAGGCAAAAAAACATATGAACTATTTTTGTTTATAAATGGTAGTTTAGGGATAATACTCATTGGAGCAGCTTTAGGAACACTCTTTAGCGGTGGTAATTTTATAAAAAATGATATGAACCTAGCTCACTGGACTATGGCAAGCAGAGGGCTAGAGGCCGTGCTAAATCCATTTAATGTTATATTTGGTTTAACACTTTTTTTCTTAGCTAGAGTTTTGGCTGAGCTTTACTTTTTAAACAACATTGACTCAAATAACATCATAGAAAAGACAAAAAAAGCACTTAAAAAAGATGGTGTTATATTTGTCATACTATATTTGGCATTAACCGGAATGATTCTAAGTATGAGTGGTGTAGGGTATGATAAAAATGGATTTTTTATCCAAGAATACAAGTTTCTAAACAACTTTTTAGCCAACCCAATTCTTTTAGTTCTTTTCTTAGCAGGTACGCTACTAGTACTATACTCAATCTTTATCTCACTATTTAAAGATAGTGACAAAGGAATTTGGTTTGGTGGATTAGGAGCTGTATTGGCTGTTATAAGCATACTATCTCTTTTGGGATTTAATAATACAGCTATCTATCCATCTCTAGCCGATATTCAAAGCTCACTTAGTATTGAAAATGCATCAGGTTCTAAATATACTTTAAGTGTTATGAGTTATGTATCTTTAGGTGTTCCATTTGTTTTGGGCTATATCTTTTTAGTATGGCGTTCTATGGATCAAGTTAAAATTACTTCTGAAGAGATTCAAGAAGATTCACACCACTACTAGGAGAGTTTTATGGAAGAGATTAGTTACACAGCAGGTATGATTTGGTTTACAATGTGGCCTGTTTTAATTTATGTTTCATACAGATTTATAAAGTTAAATATAGAACACTTTGAGAGAACCTACAATAAGCAGAATTAAAAATTTTCTTAAAAGCCAAGTAGAGGTTGATAAGAAAAATTTCTACCTGAGCACTCTTTTTGGGGTGCTCAGTGGCTTTTTAGTAATCTACCAAGCTTGGATTTTAGCCTCGATTTTAAATAGCGTCATATTTAAAAATGCCTCGCTAGATGAAATTAAAAATGAACTGCTCATCTTGATCGTAGTCTTTATTTTTAAAGCAATTTTAACACTGCTATCAAACACTTTCGCACACAAATTTGCTTCAAACATAAAGATTAAATTAAGAGATAATCTACTCAGACATCTTCAAAAAGTAGGACCAATTTATCCCAATAAAAAGCATAGTGGCTCAGATGTAAATACACTCATAGATGCAGTCGAGTCCATAGAGAAGTACTATACACTCTATATGCCAAGTGTTGTATTTGTGGCTGTAATTCCCATAGCTATCTTGATTGTAGCTTTTCCGATTGATTGGATTTCAAGTCTTATTTTATTAGTAACTGCTCCTGTTATTGTATTTTTTATGATATTGATTGGAAAAGGGGCACAAAAACTAAACCAAAAGCAGTGGAGACAACTCTCAAGACTTAGTAGCCACTTTATTGATGCCTTGCAAGGCTTGCCAACACTAAAGATTTTTAATGGTGCAAAAAAAGAGGCACTAATAATAAAAAGGCTAGCAAATGAGTATAAAGATAGGACAATGAGTGTTCTAAAAGTTGCTTTTTTGTCCTCTTTGTTGTTGGAGTTTTTCTCTTCTGTTGGGATTGCTATGGTTGCTGTTACTATTGGATTTAGACTTATGTATGGACAGATGGAGTTTATAGATGGAATGTTTTTGCTTCTGATTGCTCCAGAGTTTTACATGTATATCAGAAATATGGGTAGTAGTTACCATGCAAGGATGGAGGGGATTGGGGCAGCTGAGCAGATTTTGGAGTTGGTAGAGAAAAAGAGTCTAAACAATTTTGATAGCACAAATAAGACTAAATTAGAGATTGGCGATACTCTTGAGATAGAGTTTAGAGATGTTAAGTTTTCTTACGATAAAAATCAAGAGGCATTAAAAGGGATAAATTTAAAAATCAAGCCAAATCAAATGACAGTTTTCATAGGCAAAAGTGGCTCAGGAAAGAGTACTATTGCAAATCTTCTTTTGGGTTTTATAACACCTACAAGTGGAAAGATACTGATTAATGGCAAGAGCTTGAGTGAGTTTAGCTTAGAGGAGTGGAGACAAAAGGTTGCTTGGATGCCTCAGTTTGCCCACCTTTTTAAAGGAACCATAAAAGAGAACATAAAATTAGCAAAACAAGATGCAAGTGAGGAGGAGTTAAAAGAGGCTTCAAAGTTTGCAAATTGTGATGAGTTTATAAGTAGGCTTCCAAATGGGTATGATACACTCATAGGTGAAAAAGGAAGTGGTCTCTCAGGTGGTCAAAGACAAAGAGTGGCTCTTGCTAGAGCTTTTCTAAAAGAAGTTCCACTATTGGTACTAGATGAGCCAACAGCAAGCCTAGATAAAAAGAGTGAAGAGTTTATTGAAGCTGGCATAGAGAAACTCAAACAAAGCAGAACCATAGTAGCAATTGCTCACAGGCTTCATACCATAAAAATGGCTGAGCAAGTTGTGATTATTAATGATGGAAAGATTTTAGATAGCGGAAGTCATAGTGAGCTTATGAAGAGTAATGAGTTTTACAAAGAGCTTATAAAGAGGTATTATGAAAAATTTACAATCTAACAAACAGACCAATTTAGCTCTATTTCTTCGCTTAAGCAAGCTTTTTTTGCCTCATTGGAAGCTTATATCTGCTGGAGTTTTTCTCTCACTCATTACGGTTTTGGCTAGTGTTAGTTTGCTATCGCTCTCAAGTTGGTTTTTAGCCTCTATGGCAGTAGCCGGAGTTGCAAAAACAACTATGAATTACTTTACTCCCTCGGCTGGCATTAGGATGTTTGCATTAACTAGAGCGGTCTCAAGATACCTCGAGAGGCTAATTAATCATAATGCAACCCTAAAGATACTTGTAGATTTGAGAGTTTGGTTTTATAGAAAAATTGAGCCACTAGCCCCAGCGGTTTTGCAAAAATATCATAGTGCAGACATATTTAGTAGAATAAAAGCCGACATAGACACCCTTGAGAATGTCTATGTAAGGATAATTGTCCCAACTCTTACAGCTTTGATTGCTGGAGGGTTGTTTGTCTATTTTGCATCCTTATATAGTGCTAAACTAGCTCTTATAGAGGCCTTAGGTTTAAGTTTGGGTGGATTTATAATTCCTTTTATATTGTTGAAGCTTAGTCAAAAGAGTGGCAGGGAGATCATAAAAACATCTGCAAAACTAAGAGAATACACATTAGATAATATCCAAGGATTGGGCGAACTTTTAGTTTATGGAGCAATAGACAGACAAACTAAAAAGATAGATGAACAAAGTAAAAAACTAGCAAAACTACAAGAAAAAATGGCACTCTATAACTCCCTATCTCAAGCTTTTTTGATGATAGTTATAGGAGTTAGTGTTGTTTTGTCCTTGGCTATAGTCATACCTCTGGTTGAGCAAGAAAGTATGCCTGCAGTTAATGTAGCTATGTTGGCTATATTTGTGCTAGGAAGTTTTGAGGCAGTTTCGGGGATGTCTCAAGCTTTTAATCTTCTACCTCAAACTTTAATGGCAGGAAGAAGAGTTTTTGAATTAATTGATGCCAAACCAACGGTAGTAGAGCCAAAAAATCCAATCAAAAAGATAGATAGCTTTGATTTAGCCTTTAAAAGTGTAACATTTTCTTATGAAGACAGAGTGGTGTTGCAAAACTTCTCTTTTGAGCTAAAAGAGGGTGAAAAGATCGCCATAGTTGGAAGAAGTGGTAAAGGAAAGAGTACCATAGTAAATTTGATTGCTAGATTTTATGACTTTGCTAGTGGTGAAATAACCATAGGCAAGCACTCCATAAGAGAGTATGAGAGTGATTTTTTAAGAGAGCATATCTCAATAGCTACTCAAGAGAATCAAATCTTCAATAAAACCATAAGAGACAATCTACTCCTAGCAAAAGAAAATGCAACAGATACAGAGCTCAAAGAGGTTTGTCAAGCAGCTCAAATATATGACTATATAAGCTCTCTCCCAAACGGGTTTGACACTTGGATGGACGAACTAGGAAGCAACTTTTCTGGTGGACAAAAAAGAAGACTAGTTGTAGCTAGAGCACTACTAAAACCTGCAAAAATTCTAATTTTGGATGAGCCAGCCGAAGGGCTAGATAAAGATGGAGAAAAGAGGATGCTAAGGGAGATATTTGATTATAAGAAATCAACTAGTATCTTAGTTATCTCTCACTCTAAGATAGAGGGTATAAGAGAACTTATAATTTAGATGCAAATTATGCAGTTAATTGGAGAATTTTACAATGAAATATAAGTATGAATTAAACAAAAACAAATTAATCTCTTTTTTTGAAATATCTGGATCAGTACTAGCTATGATCTATGCTATTTTAATCGCTTCAAATACTGGTAATGAAATACTTGGATTTAGTCTACTACTTATTTCAGCTCTTCTGTTTGCAGCTTGGGGTTATATGGATAAGCGGTGGGCTTTTTTTGCATTACAACTTTTTTATGTAATTTCTGCAATACTAGGATTAGTTAGATGGTGGTAATCTCCAAGAACTAACTTTTCAAATTTTTATATGGATACCTCTAAAAACCCTAGCATATCTTAGCACTGCATAGGAGTTTACAATCAAAGCACTCTTTTGAAGCTCTAGCCAAAGCTAAGGCAAAAAAGAGTAACGAAGAGTGTAAGCTCCTATGTAGTATCCTAAGGGAGGGATAAAAAAAGATGAGATATGCTAGGGTTTTTAGAGGTGCCCATATTTCAATTTCTTCTTCTGTACTCCTCATAGCCAAGCTCCCTAACAAGCTCAACCCTTCCATCGCTCATAAGAAGCCTCAAGTCTGGAAGTTTTATGCCGTTGAAAGTTGTGTTTTTTACTATGGTGTAGTGGATTTGGTCTTTAAAAACAACCACATCTCCAACTTTTAAGGGTGTATCAAAACTATAATCCCCCATTATATCTCCAGCCAAGCAGGTGTTGCCTGTTAGTCTATAGGTGAATTTTTTCTCATTTGGCATCCCAGCACCCCTAACCTCAGCTCTATAGGGCATAGCTAGAGTATCTGGCATATGGGCTTCGGCTGAGCTGTCTAAAATGGCGATTTTCATTCCATTGTCTATGATATCTAAAACTGTGGTATAAAGGTCCCCGCACTGCCAACCAACTGCCTCTCCCGGCTCTAGATAGACTTCAACCCCATATCTCTTCTTAAAATCTCTTACCAATTCTATAAGCTTTTTAACATCATAGCCCTGTTTGGTTATGTGATGACCTCCGCCAAAATTGACCCACTTCATTTTAGAAATAAACTCTCCAAAATTTTTCTCAAAGCCTTCTAAAACCATCTCCAAAGCATCTGCGTCTTGCTCACAGAGTGCGTGAAAATGAAGCCCTTCAACCCCTTTGAGTTGATCTGGCTCAAAGTTTGCTCTTGTAACTCCAAGTCTACTGTAAACTCCACAAGGATTATACAAATCAACCGGACTACTTGAAACTTCAGGATTTACTCTTATGCCAACACTTCCCTTTACTCTGCTTTTAAATTTTCTTAGCTGTTCAAATGAATTAAAAACTATATGGTGTGAGAGGTTTGAAATCTCTTCAAACTCATCCTTCTTAAAAGCTGGTGAGTAGGTGTGAATCTCACCCTTTTGTTTACAAAAATACTCCTTAGCATACTTTGCTTCATGTAAACCACTACATGTGCAGCCATCCAAATACTCACTAACTATGCTAGCAACCCCACTAAAAGCAAACCCCTTTAGTGCCAACAAAACCTTTGCTCCACTCTCTTTTTTTACATGCTCCAAAAGCTCAAGGTTTTTTCTAAGTAGCCTCTCTTCGCATAAGTAGTATGGTGTTTTAAACTCTTTTAAACTCAATCTACCCTCCCCAAGATATTATCTAACACCTTTGTTGGCAGTACTCTTTTGAAAAACCAAAAGAGCTTTGTTGGAGTTGTAACTCTATATCTGGCTTTTGGATTTTTAGCGCTAATAGATTTTAAAAGAGCATCATAGACTGCATCTTCATTTAGCTCAAAAGGAGTCTTGCTTTTGCTTTCTAATCTTTTTAGTGTATTTTTATATGCCTCTATGTGTGCTGACTCTTCCCACTTTATATTTTGTAAAAACTTTTTTAGTGCATTGTCTCTAAACCTACTTTTTATAGGACCTGGTTCAATCAAAACTACATCAATCCCGCTTCCTTTTAGCTCTAGTCTCAAGGTGTCACAAATCCCCTCTATAGCATACTTGCTTGAGTTGTATGCCCCTCTATACTTCATAGACACAAATCCAAGAACAGAGGAGTTAAAAACAAGCCTTCCAAAGCCACTTTTTCTCATAATTGGAATGACCAAATTAGTTAACTCCACCCAGCCAAATACATTTGTCTCAAATTGCTCCCTTAAAACATCTCTACTTAAATCCTCTATGGCTCCTGGCTGTCCGTAGGCTCCATTGTTAAAAAGCACATCAATTTTACCACCGTCTCTGCTTTTTGCCCACTCAAACCCATCTTTTATGCTTTGTGAGGAGTTCAAGTCTAAAACATATGCTTCTAAACCCTCACTCTTCAATCGCTCTACATCTTTTTTCTCTCTACATGTAGCTAGGACTTTATGACCCTCTTTGTGAAGCTCCTTTGCACAAAAATAGCCAATTCCACTAGAGCATCCTGTGATTAAAATAGTCATTTTACTTCAAAACTCTCACTAGGCTCCATCTCTATAATTTCCCAAGGGAGCCCCTGCTTGTTTAGCTCCTCCATAAAAGGCTTTGCATCAAACTGCTCCATGTTAAAAACTCCCTTGCCACTCCACTTGCCCTCAAGTATGAGCTTTGAGCCAATCATCGCTGGAACTCCTGTTGTGTAGCTTACTGCTTGAGCTTTTGTCTCTTTGTAGCAAGCCTCATGGTCACAAACATTGTAGATATAAACCTTTTTTGCTTTACCGTCTTTTAGTCCACTTATAACGCAACCTATGTTTGTTTTTCCCTTTGTGCGGGGACCTAGAGTTGCTGGGTCTGGAAGGAGTGTTTTTAAAAACTCAATTGGAACAATCTTTGTCCCATTATGCTCAACTGGTTCAATTCCAAGCATCCCGACATTTTCTAAACACTTCATATGAGTAAGATAGCTCTCTCCAAAGGTCATAAAAAACCTAATCCTCTTTAGCCCCTTTATATTTTTTACTAAACTCTCCATCTCTTCATGGTAAAGAAGGTAGCTATCTTTTGGACCAACCTTAGGATAGTTCCAAACCATCTTTATCTCCATAGGCTCAGTCTCTATCCATTTACCATCTTCCCAATACCTCCCCTTTGCACTCACCTCTCTTAGGTTTATCTCGGGGTTAAAGTTTGTAGCAAAAGCGTATCCGTGATCTCCTGCATTACAATCTAGGATATCTATGTAGTTAATCTCATCAAAAAGATACTGCTGGGCATAGGCACAAAAGACATTTGTAACTCCTGGGTCAAACCCACTCCCAAGAAGCGCCATAACTCCTGCTTTTTTAAAATCTTCATCCCTTTGCCACTGTAACTTGTACTCAAACTTAGCCTCATCCGGATGCTCATAGTTTGCGGTATCTACATAATGAACCTTGCAAGCCGAACATGCATCCATAATTGTTAAATCCTGATAGGGCAAAGCTACATTTAAAACCAAATCTGGCTCAACCCTCCCTATAAGCTCTACTAGCTCCTCTACATTGTCAGCATCTACTTTTGCTGTATCAATCTTTATGCCAAGCTCATCTTCTATCTCTTTGGCAATCAAATCACATTTTGATTTAGTTCTACTTGCTAAAGTTATGCTTGTAAACACTTCGCTATTCATAGCACACTTTTTTGTTGCAACTCTACTAACTCCACCTGCTCCGATTATCAAAATTTTACTCATTTATTTAGCCCCTTTAACAGAATTTTAGCTAACCTTAATGCCTTTGAGCGATGAGATAGCTCCTTTTTTATGCTTTCACTCAACTCACCTAAAGTTTTATCGTATCCTAAAGGCACAAAGATTGGGTCATACCCAAATCCATTGTTGCCTCTTTTTTCGTCTATAACACTCCCATGCATCCAGCCATGAACGCTTTGCTCTCTTCCTTTGTAAATTATCGCCAAAGCTGCGGTGTAGTATGCTGGTGAACTCTTAAGGCCTAGCTTTTTTAGATTTTCAATCAGCTTTTGCAGATTCTCTTCAGAAGTTGCACCAGCTCCGGCATATCTTGCGCTAAAAACTCCAGGCTCACCGCCTAGTGCTTCAACACTTATGCCGCTGTCATCACTTAAAACTATAGCATCTTTGTCATTCAAGGCATCATAGACTGCTCTAGCTTTTAAAAGAGCATTGCCTTTAAAGGTGCTAGCATCCTCTACTATCTCAAAAGGCTCAATCAACTCTCCATAGCTATAAACCTCAAAGTCATCCATTAGCTCTTTTAGCTCTTTTAGTTTGCCTTTATTTGAACTAGCTAGTACAATTTTCATAATTCACACCTCTTTTGGGGGTATTTTATCATTTTTTTAGTAAAAAAGCAGTAACTGTATCGGTAAGTACCAGATAAGTTTTGGTGAGGAAAAAGCACTCAATCCGCAAGGACGCAAGAGGCAGTGATTTTAGAAATTTCTTGCCTCCGTAAGGCAAAATGCACCTTAGCTGATAAAAAGTACGCAATATCAGTTAAAAAGCAAATGTAAGCCTGAGGAGAGGGTACTTGCATTTGTATTTTATAGGTATTCGAAAGTATCGAGTATAAATATTATAAAACTTAGAAGCTACTTTTAGATACTCAAATTTTTATAGATTTTATTTTTTTTACTACTGAAGCTATAAAACTCATATTGATACCTAAAATTTTATCCTTTACTTTTGATTGTCTGTTTTGTTTCAAATAGTCAAAAACATCTTTATTGCCAAATATTGCAGCATAAACCATCGCATTGTCTGTAATTTTGGCTCCATTTTCAACAAGAAGTTGAACTATTTTTAAGTTACCTTTAAAGCATACCCCTTCAAGAGGGGTTTGCCCCCTCGAATTTACTCTATCTAAATCAGCACCATTTAAAATCAACATTTTGGATGTCTTATAGTGTCCGTTATATGTTGATAACATCAATAGCGAATCATTTTTAAATGTCGATAGATTAACACTTAAGCCATGCTTTATCATCTTTTCAAGCTCAACACAATTTCCCTCTCTAGCAAAGTCTAGTGCTATCTCTTGAAGTTCTGAGTATCTTTGCTCTTCCTCTTTTGAAATTTCCATTTTACTTCAATGCCTCTTTAACACCGCTAGCATAGTCATTAGAGATTTGTTCAAACAAAGAGAGTTGCCTTTGAATTATCTCTTCGGGAACCCCTTGCATTGCTTCAGCAATGTTTGAAAAGAGTTGTTCTTTTTGAACTTCACTCATAAGGTTAAACAAATCTCTTGCTTGATAAAAGTGATCATTGTCTATATTTCTATCATATCTATAAGCATCTCCTTCAAGTGCTAAAGCTGGCTCCATATATCTTGGGTCCTCTTTTGGTCCCCCAAAACTATTTGGCTCATATATAAGATTTGCCATTTTGTCAATATCTTCAAAATTCATTGCCCCATCTTTATGGTATGTATTTACCTCGACTAAAGGTCTATTGATAGGTAGAGCTTCATAATGTGTTCCTACTCTATATCTTTGAGCATCAGGGTATGCAAAGCCTCTTGCTAAAAGCATTCTATCAGGCGATAAACCAATGCCTGGAACTAAGTTTGATGGAGAAAAAGAGGCTTGCTCTACTTCATTAAAGTAGTTGTTTGGATTTCTATTAAGCTCTAAAACGCCAACATCTATAAGAGGATAATCTTTTTGTGACCAAACTTTTGTCAAATCAAATGGATTGTCTTTATGTTTTTTAGCCTCATCTTCACTCATGACTTGAATCTTTAAATCCCACCTAGGAAAGTTTTTATTTTCAATAGCCTCAAACAGATCTTTTTGTGAACTTTCTCTATCTTTTGCTATAACCATAGAAGCCTCTTCGTTGGTCATATTTTTAATACCTTGTTGAGTTTTAAAATGAAATTTAACCCAAGTCCTTTTATTTTCATCATTTATAAATGAATAGGTATGAGATCCGAAACCATGCATATGCCTATAACTATAAGGCAAACCTCTATCAGAAAAAAGTATGGTTATTTGGTGTAAACTCTCAGGAGTTAGTGACCAAAAATCCCACATTGCAGTTGGATTTCTCATATTTGTTCTTGGATCTCTTTTTTGAGTATGTGCAAAATCTGGAAATTTATAAGGATCTGCTACAAAAAAGATCGGGGTATTGTTTCCAACTAAATCCCAATTTCCCTCTTGAGTGTAAAATTTTACTGCAAAACCCCTTACATCTCTCTCTGCATCCGCAGCTCCCCTCTCACCAGCAACTGTTGAGAATCTTAAAAATAGTGGTGTTTTTTTACCAACTTCACTAAACATTTCTGCTTTTGTATATTTGGTGATGTCGTTAGTAATAATCAAAACCCCATGAGCTCCAGAACCTTTGGCATGCATTGTTCTCTCAGGGATTCTCTCTCTGTTTTGATGAGCTAATTTTTCCAACAAGTAGTAATCTTGCATAAGCAATGGTCCTCTTTTTCCTGCTGTCAACGCGTCTTGGTTGTTTCCTACCGGCTCTCCAGATGTAGTAGTCAATGTTTTCATAATTTATCCTTTTAAATACTTATCATAATGGTACAAGAATATAACTTAAAAGCAAATTATTTTTAAATAGTATATTTTTGTATTTAATATATTTTAGTTTATTTATTGTTGAACTTAGGAATTTTTTATCAATTAAATTATGGCACCGCTAAAGTTGTTAAATCAGCATTACATAATAGAATTTTTTAACCCAAATTATGAAATAGGATTTGCTAAAGTAGTGCTTATAGCCTAGTTTAGGGTGTTTGTAAAAAATTTGAGCTTAACAAAAGGCTAGGCGATGATTTTTTACAAATGCCATAGGCTAGGTGATAAGTGCTAATTTAGTGAATCCTATTGCATAATTTGGGTTTAAGTGCAAACTATTGCAAAATAAAATTAAAAAGAGCAATTGTCCAAGATAATTATCTTAAAAAAAACAAGTAGTAAAAAAGTTAGACTAAATAAGGAGTATTTCTAAAATGAGGTAGAAATGAAGTTAGGGGCATCAAGCCCCTATGATATTTTTTAAAGCTCTTCAGCATGCTTTGCTAAGTACTCAGCAACCCCTTGTGAGTCAGCTTTCATACCTTCATCACCCTTTTGCCATCCCGCAGGGCAAACTTCTCCATGCTCATCAGTAAACTGCTGTGCATCAATCATTCTTAGCATTTCATCAACATTTCTACCAAGTGGCAAATCATTTATAACCGCATGTCTAATGATTCCTTTGTTATCAATTAAGAATGAACCTCTAAGTGCTACGGCATTATTTAAAAGAACATCGTAAGAACGAGCTATATCCTTTGTCAAATCCGCAACTAATGGGAAATTAATTCTTCCGATTCCACCTTTTTCTACTGGGGTCTCTCTCCATGCAAAGTGAGAAAATTGTGAGTCTACCGAAACACCAATAACATTCACCCCGCGCTTTTGAAACTCGTCATATCTGTGAGAAAAAGCTATAATCTCTGATGGACAAACAAATGTAAAATCAAGTGGATAAAAGAAAACTACTGTTCCTTTTTCTCCATAATTCTCACTTAGAGTAAAATTCTCAACAATCTGACCATCCGCTAAAACTGCAGTTGCAGTAAAATCTGGAGCTGGGTTTGTAACTAACATACATTATCCTTTAATTAGTAAATTTTATTAACAAGGAATTATACACAATAAAACATTATAATTAGTTTAAACCAACTATTTGATGTCACTTTCTTCATGTTTTAAACTCATCCAATTTGTTTTTTAAATTTTCAGTCATTTTGCTCATATGCTCTGCAGCATTTGCAATCTCTTCTACGCTTCTAGCATTCTGTGCTGAATATTCGTTGATTTTAGAAATTTGCTCTGCAATCTCATTAATATCTCTTTGAGTTGTCTCATAACCCTTTGTAGCCACAGTTGATGTTACAGTTGCAGCTATATTTATAACTTCTGCCATAGACTCAATATTTTCTTCTACTTCAGTTGTTGATTCACTTAAAAGCTCAATCCTTTTAGAGTTTTTATTCATCTGCTCACTAGCATCCATTATGGACTGTACTATAACATTAATCGTAGCATTAATTTCAACCAAACTTTTTTGTGTTCTCTCAGCCAATTTTCTAACCTCATCGGCAACAACTGCAAACCCTCTTCCATGCTCCCCTGCTCTAGCTGCTTCAATTGCAGCATTGAGTGCTAAAAGATTTGTTTGATCTGCAATATCGCTTATAACCGTAAGAACCTCTTTAACCTGCTCAGCATCACTACTTAACTGCTGAATTTTATGTGCCAATTCTACCTCAACTGAGGCACTATCTTGAATCTCATTTGTAAGTTGAATTATCTTTTCATTTGTCTCTTTCATTTTATTATTTACTTTTTCCAATTCAGCTTTTGCTTTTTTAGCATCTTCAACTGAATTTACAAGTTTTTGTTGTATCTCATTTGCTTTTTGATTTGCTGACTCAGTTGCACTTGAGCTATCCTCTACAAGTTTGCCTACTTCAAGAGAGGTCGAAGAAAGCTCATGTGCTATAGAGGAGTTTTCATTAGATAGATGCTTAGCCTCACTAATTATATCTCTAACCTTGTCTATGAAGTTATTTACCTCTACACTTGCATGTGCTATCTCGTCATCTCCGACGACTTCCAATTTTCTAGTTAAATCACCATCTCCGCTAGAGAGATTTTTTGTTCTTCTTATAAGGCTATTTAGCGGATCTGCAATAAATTTTTTTGATACCAGCCAAGTTATAATCATTATTACAAGTGTTATAATGACTGATGCTATGATTAAATTTTTTTGTAAAATATCATTTGCCTTAGTAAAGTCTTTTAACTCTGCTTCAGCTACAATTATCCAATTCCATTTTGGATAATATTTAAAAGAAACCTCTTTTTTGACTCCATTTTCTTTATACTCAATATAGCCATTTCTCTTTTGTAAAATTTGCTCACCGATTGAATCCTCAACATGCTTTCTTGCTTTTGTTTTATGAATTATATACTTTTTAGTTTTTGTGCTTATTGTGTAAAAAAATCCATGCTCACCTATTTTCATGCTATTTATCTTTTTTTCTAAAGCTTCTAAGCCTTTGGTAAAGTCATACCCTATAAAAAGTATACCTATGATATTTTCATCGGTATCTAAAATTGGAGAGTAGACAGTTACATAATCTTTCCCAAATAATCTTGCATTACCTATGTAGGTTTTTTTATTCATTATCGGCTCATATGCAGGACTCTTTTTACCCAAATAAGTTCCCATAGCCCTGGAGCCATCCTCTTTCAATAAAGAGGTAGAAACCCTTACAAAATCATCACCATCTCTTGCAAAAACTGTTGCTATATCCCCAGTAAGCTTTTTGAATCTCTCAACTTCACCAAATCTATTGTTTATCTGTTTTCCTCCACTTGTCAACAAAGGAGTTTCAACACCATTGACATCTATCTTCACCTCTGGATCAATATAGAAACTTTTAAAATTTTCTTTAAATACACTATAAAGCTTTATAACACTATTTTCAAGAGCACTATTGTAAGTATCAATAGTGTGAATCATTCTAATAACACCATTTTCTAAATCTTTATGTGCCTCTTTTTCAATATAATTGCTCAAGTAGTTACCAATGTAGGTAATAAGTCCCACCATCGATAGAACTACAACCAAAACTTGTATTATCGTAACTTTCTTTGCTATTGACTTAAACATCCATTCTCCTTATCTAAATTAGATACAAAATGATACAACATAAATTTTAATTAAAAATAAAATGTCTATTTATTTTTAAAAGTGAGTACTTTTATTTAAGAAAAAGCATAATAGTTTATTTGTTAGATATTTTTTAATATATCTTTAATTTAGTTTTGATATAGTTTCTAACACAGATAACCCAAACAGAGGTTAATTTTTTTCAAGGAGATAAAATGGCAGTAAAGATTACTGATATTTGTATAAGTTGTGGAGCTTGCATAGATGAGTGTCCTGTTGAAGCTATAGTGGATGAGGATGATAATCCAACAGGAGAGGATATATACTATGTTTACGCAGATAAGTGTGTAGAGTGTATTGGTCATCATGATACTCCAGCTTGTGCAGAGGCATGTCCAACTGAAGGATGTATAGTTTGGGATAACCCTAAAACTGAAGGTGCTGTTGATGGAGAGCCTTGCGTAGAGTAACCACATAATCTATATACCCAAAAGAAGATGCTACCTCTTTTGGGTTCTTTCTACTTTCTAAAGGGTACTTCTGCACTAATTTTATAATTTAGTAGATTTTAAAACTTTTTTTGGTATACTCCTGCGTTCTAACCTTTTTTTAAGGACACTTCTAATGGCCCTTAATTTAATTGGTTAAGTGTTAAAAACTAGGAGAAATAGATATGGAACAAACATTATCGATAATAAAGCCAGATGCTGTAGCTAAAAATGTAATAGGAAAAATAGTTGATAGATTTGAGTCCAATGGACTTAAAATTGCAGCAATGAAGAAACTTCAGTTAAGTGAAACAGATGCTCAAAAATTTTATGCAGTTCATGCAGAGCGTCCATTTTTTGGAGAGTTAGTAGAGTTTATGACTAGTGGACCAGTTGTAGTTATGGTTTTAGAGGGAGAAAATGCTGTAGCAAAGAATCGTGAATTAATGGGTGCTACAAATCCTAAAGATGCAGCACCAGGAACAATCAGAGCAGATTTTGCTCAAAGCATTGATGCAAATGCAGTTCATGGTAGTGATTCTTTAGAAAATGCCAAGATAGAGATAGACTTCTTTTTTGCAAGAAGAGAGATTCAGTAGTAAATTTGAATGCTTTTATCTTTTAAAAAAATTCCCTCATCAGGAATAAATTTTAAATTAAACTGTGAGGATGTAGAGTTTTTTGGATCTGTAAGCAAAGCATCTAAAGATTTAGTTCGCTGCCTAGGAAACATAAGGGGCAAGATTGTGTGCCCTTGCGATAGATGTGCGGATGATTTTGTATATGAGATAGATGAAAAAGTTGACCTTTTTATAAGTGATGGTATGTATAATAGAAACTTTTTAGAGGTTATAGAGTTTTTTGATGGTTCAATAGATTTTGATACCATATTAAAAAGTGAGATAGAGCTTATTAAAAGTGACTACCACTACTGCCCAAAGTGTGCAGACAATAAATAATTTAAATATTAAATAAGGAGATAATTATGGCGGTACCAAAGAGACGCGTTAGTAAAACAAGAGCAGCAAAGAGAAGAACACATTATAAGTTGACTCTTCCAACACCAGTAAAAGACGCTGATGGAACATGGAGAATGCCTCATCATATAAACAAAACTACAGGTGAATATAAAAACTAAATGATTAATATTGCCATAGATGCAATGGGGGGTGATTTTGGTCCTCAACCTATATGTGAGGGAACTATAAAAGCCCTAAAAGAGAGGGGCAATTTTAGTGTTTCTTTAGTAGGGAGGGTTGAAGAGATAAGGTTACTCATCCCAAAATCTTTACATAAAAGAGTAACATTTGTAGAAGCAAGTGATGTTCTTAGTATGAGTGACAGTGCCACAGATGCATTAAAAAGAAGAGACACCTCCATATATAAAGCGGTAGAGCTAGTAAGAAACAAAGAAGCTGATGCTGTTGTTTCAGTTGGTCATAGTGGAGCTACTATGAGCTTAGCTACTTTGAGGATAGGAAGGCTTAGTGGCATATTAAGACCAGCAATTGCAACACTTATGCCTAGACCGCACAATAGGCCATCGTTAGTTCTAGATGTTGGTGCAAATGTTGATTGTAAAAGTGAGCACTTAGTACAGTTTGCCATTATGGGTGAAGCCTATGTAAAAGATGTTTTGGGAATCGAAAAACCTAGAGTAGGACTCCTATCTAATGGTGAGGAGAAGAGCAAAGGCAACGAAACAACAAAATGTGCGTATGAAAAGCTTCAGTCACTTGATAGTTTTATAGGAAACATTGAAGGAAATAATATATTTGATGGAAGCGTGGATGTAATAGTGTGTGATGGTTTTGTTGGAAACATTCTTCTAAAAACAAGTGAAGGTGTAGCAGAATCCATAACAAAAATAATAAAATCAAATGTTAGAAAATCCCCAATAGCCATAGCTGGTGCACTTCTTATGAGAAGAGTTTTTAAAAGCCTCAAAAAACAGGTTGATTACGCGGAGTATGGTGGTGCTCCTCTTTTGGGTATAGATGGTTGTGCTATAATAGGACATGGCAAAAGTAACCCAAAAGCGGTAAAAAATGCAATCTTTCAAGCAATAAACTTTTCAAACTCAAACATCAATAAAGACATTGTTTCAGAGCTATCTAAAATGAAAGCATAAAGGATTAGAATTTTGTATGCATCATTTAAATCAATCGGTAGTTATGTTCCACAGGGTACTCTTACAAACAAAGACTTGGAAAAAATGGTTGATACCTCAGATGAGTGGATAACCAAAAGAACTGGGATTAAAGAGAGAAGAATTGCTAGAGATGATGAAGCAGCAAGTGATTTGGGAGTAAAAGCTGCAAAAATAGCTATAAAAAGAGCTGGAATAACCTCAAATCAAGTAGATATGGTGATTTGCGCAACACTTAGTCCTGATTATTTAACAATGCCCTCTACTGCTGCAATGATATCTAAAAAGTTGGGTATTAAAAATGTGATGGCATTTGACATAAGTGCTGCTTGTACTGGTTTTATATATTTAGTATCTATAGCAAAGGTATTTATAGAGTCAGGAAATTTTAAAAATATACTCATAGTAGGTGCAGAAAAATTAAGTAGCATTGTTGACTACACTGATAGAGGAACATGCATACTTTTTGGAGATGGTGCGGGAGCTGCTATCATAAGTAGCACTGATAATATTGATGAGGCTATCATAGATGTTCATGCAAGTGCCGATGGTAATTTTGGTGATCTGTTGATAACACCTGGCTGTGGCTCTAAAAATCCAATTAGAGAGGAAAATGTAAAAGAGAAACTTCAGTATATGAAAATGGCAGGCAATGAGGTTTTTAAAGTTGCTGTAAAAACATTAACAAATGATGTTATAGATATATTGAAAAAAAATAATATCTCTGCTAATGAAGTTGATATATTCATCCCTCATCAAGCAAACTACCGAATTATTGAAGCAGTTAGAATGAAACTTAATTTTCCATTAGAAAAAACAGCATTTACAATTGCTAAATATGGCAATACCTCCTCTGCTTCCATACCTATGGCAATGAATGATATGTATGAAGAAGGAAAAATCAAAAAGGGAGACTTGATGCTATTAGATGCATTTGGTGGTGGATTTACTTGGGGAAGTGCCTTAATAAAGTTTGCTGGAAATTAACTTTTTATTTAAAATACAGGAGTATACTTTTATCCTAAAAATATTTTAAGGATAGTTTTTATGGATAAAAAGTTGCTAGAATTAAAAAACGAAATCTCAAAAATTGTAGTAGGAAATGAAAAAACTATAGACTCTTTGATGATTGCTCTAATTTGTGAAGGGCATGTTCTACTTGAAGGGGTTCCTGGTCTAGCAAAGACTACACTTATAAATACTTTAGCAAAAGCATTAGGTTTAGAGTTTGGTAGGGTTCAATTTACTCCTGATTTGCTTCCAAGCGACATAATAGGAGCTCAAATTTACAATCCCAAAGAGTCTAAATTTGAAATTAAAAAGGGTCCAGTTTTTGTAAATCTTCTCTTAGCAGATGAAATTAACAGGGCACCAGCAAAAGTTCAATCTGCACTTTTAGAAGCGATGCAAGAGAGGCAGATAACCATAGCCGATATAACACATAAACTTCCTGATCCTTTTTTTGTTTTAGCAACACAAAACCCGTTGGAATCTGAGGGAACATACTCACTACCTGAAGCTCAACTAGATAGATTTATGATGAAGTTAAATTTAACATACTCTACCAAAGAGGAAGAGTTAGAGATTATAAGAAGAATCTCCTTTAAAAGAGATATAAAAATTAACAATATTTTAAGCTCTCAAGATCTGAATAATTTAAAAAATAGCTTAAATGCCATACATATAGATCCAGAAGTTGAAAAATATATCATAGATATAGTTTTTGCTTCAAGGTACCCAACGCAGTATGATGGTCTCGAAGAAATTTCCAACCTCATTAGATTTGGAGCTAGCCCAAGGGGAAGCATAGATCTTCATAGAGCAAGCAGAGCTAATGCTCTTTTAAATGAGAGAGATTATGTGACACCTGTTGATGTTGTTTTTGTCTTGAAAGAGATACTAAGACATAGAATTATCTTAAGCTATGAGGCTGAAGCTGAGGATATTGATAGCGATAAAATTTTAGATAAAATTATTGAAGTTTTACCTATGCCATGATGGATGTAAAAAAAATAATAGCCAAATCAAAAAAATATATTCATGGTGATTTGCTAGGAGAGCATAACTCAAAAATTATAGGTGATGGGTATGATTTTGCAAAAATTAGACCCTATGAATATGGAGAACATATACGAAGGGTTGATCCTTTCGCCACTGCAAAAAGTGGTGAACTTTTTTTAAGAACTTTTTATGAAAGTAGAGAGATAAATATAGAAGTTGTAGCACTTATGAGCGCAACTCTACACTTTGGTTCTAAAGTTTTAAAACAGACTGCCTTGGCAACTTTGGCATACGATATAGGAATAAGTTCTTTGAAAAATTCAGATAGATTTGGTCTTTCACTCTTTAGTAACAATCTAAACTACAGACTCAATGGAACAAAAAAAGAGGGAAAAATTTTAGATGGAATTGAAAAAATTTTAAATTTCAAAACTTTAAAAAGCGTAGTTAACTATGATAATCTTCACCACTATCTTATTTCAGGTATAAATAAACGCTCTTATGTGTTTTTAATAGGAGATTTTTTTGATATACCAAAACTAAAGGGTGTAGGCAAAAAACATGAAGTAATTGTTATAAAACTCAGAGATAGATTTGAGCTTAATCCCCAGCCCATAGGTAAAGTGGGGGTTATAGATCCTCTGACTTTAAAAAAAGATACCTTTATTTTTAATTCCAATTTTGTTGAAACTTATAAAAAAGATTTAAAATTGCATGATTTAAAGCTAAAAGAGTATTTAAAAGGGTGTGGTATAAGGATGATTGAGTGGAAAATTTAAGAGATATTAAGGGAATCTTATCTATTTCTGATTATTCTTTACTAGTTTTTATCACTATAGTTTTAATTTTTTTGATCATTTTATGGTCATTTTTAAAATTTATAAAGTTTAAAAAAAGAACTCTCACCAAAGAAGAGATAGCAAAAATGGAGCTAAGAAAATTGAATTTTGAAAATTCTAAAGAGTGTTCATATGTAGTTTCTAAGTACTTACCAGTACTTTTAAAAAATGAAGATTTAACATTTTTAAATAGGTACAAATACAAAAAAAATGTGGAAAATTTTAGCGATGAAGATTTAAAAAAATTAAAATTTTTTTTGGAAAAGATAGATGTTTGAGTTTGAGTATCCAACTGTTTTTTCACTCTTTTTTATATTTTTAATATGTCACTTTATTTGCAAACCAAAAAAGCTATATATCTATATGCCTGTGGTCTTTAATTTAAAAAATCATGCAAATAGAAGTCTTTTTATTGAGCTTTTAAAATGGTTTAGTATTTTTTGTCTAATCAGTGCTCTTGCTAGCCCTATACTAAAAAGGGAAAGAACCAACACAAAACCAGCTCACGCAATAATGCAACTGCTAGACTTAAGTGACTCAATGAGTCAAGGAAGAATTCCGCTCACAAATGGCAATATAGTTGTCAATAAACTTAGCGTAGCCAAAGAGATAGCAAGTAGATATATCAAAGAGAGAAAAAATGATCATATAGGCATAATAGTCTTTGGAGATTTTGCCTATGTTGCAACGCCACTAAGCTTTGACTATGAGTCTACAGCAAAAATTTTAGAAAACTTAAGAAGAGGAGTAGCAGGAAGTAGAACCTCTTTGTATGATGCACTCTTTTTAAGTGCAAGATTACTAAAAAAATCTCCAGCTAAACAAAGAGTTGTAATTTTACTCACAGATGGATTTGACACAGCCAGTAAAGTACCTTACGATATAGCCAAAAAAGCTATTTTAGATGCAAAGATCAAAGTATATAGCATAGGAATTGGAAGATATGGTGATTTTGACGAAGCTATCTTAAGAGATATAGCAACAAGCACAAATGGTAAATTTTACAGAGCAAATAGTGCAGATATGTTAGATCAAGTCTACAAAGAGATAGACAAACTTCAAAAAGATGAGTTAAGAGGAAGGGTTCAATTTAATAAGGAGTATCTTTATACCTATCCACTTATGCTAGCTTTTATCTCCTTATTTGCTTGGCTCTACCTTAGAGGAGACGAATAGATGAGTTTTGAGTATCCTTATGTTTTAGTTTTGCTGATTTTGCCTATTGTTTTAATATTCCTCAGAAAAAAAAGTAAATTTTACACTTTAGAGAACTTTTTTTCTAAAGAGGTACTACAAAAAATCTCAATAGGTCACCAAAGCTCAAAAAGAAGATTTTTTTTAGGCGTCATTGCACTTATTATGATCATTTTTGCGCTAGCTAAACCAGTTTTAAAAGAGCCAAACTCAAAAGATGAAACTACATATGAGAGTTATAATTTAGTTGTTTTATTAGATATATCAAAATCAATGCAGGCCAATGATATCTTTCCAAATAGATTAAAATTTGCCAAAAAAGCACTTTTTGATCTAATGGATAGACTCAAAGGGGCAAAAATTGCAACTATAGCCTTTACAAAAGATGCCTTTTTGGTAAATCCTTTTAGTGATGATAAACAGAGCATTAAATTTCTCATAAAAAATTTAAATCCAAACT
>Ga0256840_1000707_pt1 | contig 33507 bp, 24 predicted proteins | sample 355202metaG_FD_185969 | JGI IMG/M metagenome (GOLD analysis project Ga0256840, IMG submission 185969) | Hydrothermal vent microbial communities from Mid Atlantic Ridge, Atlantic Ocean - 355-202 | ecosystem: Environmental > Aquatic > Marine > Hydrothermal vents | place: Atlantic Ocean: Mid...
TTCCTTTGGCTTGTAATATTGCAATGGCTTCTTTACTGGTTTCTTTTATGGCGTCAAATATGCTTACATAACCCAAAACTTCATCAGCTATAGCTATAAACGAAACTGTTTTACCTTTGGCTTGTTCCGTTTCCACTTGATTTTTAATTGAAATAGGAATTGAAGCATTGATTTGTCTCATTAATTTATCATTTCCTATGGCAATGGCTTTATTATCAACAACACCTGTTACGCCTTTTCCTTTAACCGCTTTAAAATTTTCAGCATCCAATAAAGTTAACTTTTGTTCATTCGCTTTTTTTACAATAGCTTCGGCTAAAGGATGTTCACTGTATTTATTTAAAGATGCGATATACATCAGCAAGCGTTCATCTTCTTCTCCATTAACATTTTGTACGCTTTCAACCGATGGTTTCCCTTCGGTAATTGTTCCAGTTTTATCAGTAATTAGCACATCTACTTTGTTTAAATTCTCTAAGGCTTCGGCATTTTTAATCAGCACACCATTTTGCGCACCTTTACCAACACCAACCATAACGGACATTGGCGTTGCCAATCCTAGAGCACACGGACAAGCGATAATCAACACAGCAATAGCGTTTACAAAAGCATAAACCATTGCAGGTTCTGGACCAAAATATCGCCACACTACAAAAGTAATTAGTGAAATTATCACTACAATAGGTACAAAGTATTTTGATATTCTATCAGCTAATTTTTGAATAGGAGCTCTACTTCTACTGGCACTATTTACCATTTGAATAATTTGAGAAAGTAAGGTGTCTGAACCTACTTTTTCTGCTTCCATTACAAAAGATTGTGTTCCATTAATTGTTCCTGAACTCACCAAATCACCTGTGTTTTTATCCACAGGAATAGGTTCTCCTGTAATCATACTCTTATCAACGCTGCTGTGTCCTTCAATAATTTTTCCATCAACAGGTATTTTATCGCCTGGTTTTACACGCAATTTATTTCCTTTTTCTATTTTATGAATGGAAATTACTTTATCGCCTTCGGCGGTTACCAAAGTTGCTTCTGTTGGTGCTAGTTTTAGTAGCTCTTTAATAGCACCACTGGTTTGACTGTGTGCTTTGGCTTCTAATAATTGTCCGAGTAATACCAAGGTTAAAATAACGGTTACCGCTTCAAAATAGACAAATACAGTACCACTTGCCGTTTTAAATTCGGCTGGAAAAACCTCAGGAAAAAGCAAAGCAAAAAGACTAAAAAGAAAAGCAATACCCGAACCAATACCAATTAAGGTAAACATATTCAAATTCCACGTTTTAACAGAATTATAGGCACGTTCAAAAAACATCCAAGCCGCATAAAAAACAACGGGTAACGAAAGTACAAACTGTATCCAATTCCACGTTATTTGATTAAAAATTTTTGCCAAAAGATTTCCCGGAATTAGCTCACCCATTGCAATAATAAAAATGGGAACTGTAAAGGCAACAGCAATCTTAAACTTTTTAAGTAAATCGTTGTAAGTTTTATCTTCTTCGCTATCGCTTGGTTCTACTGGTACTAAATCCATTCCACAAATAGGACAATTTCCCGGTTCATCACGGATAATTTCGGGATGCATCGGACAAGTAAATTCTGTTGTGGTTTGTAGTTTGGGTTGCTCTACCAAGTCCATTCCACAAACAGGACAACCCACTTGTGATGTGTATGTTTTTTCGCCTTCGCAGTGCATTGGACAATAAAAAATGCCATTACCATCTATTGGTTTTTCTACTTTTGTGTGTTTTTCGTGTCCTGGCATTTCAATAGTATAGTGCAAACCTGCTTTTAATAAGGTTTCTTGTAATTTTTCTAAGGAAACGTGTTTGGTCATTTCAAGCGTAACCGTTTCTTCTTTTAAATTAGCATCTACTTTTGTGATTACTGCTAAATTAGACAAGGCACTTTCTACATTGGCTTTACAACCTGTACAAGTCATTCCTGTTATTTTGTATGTGTGTTTCATTTTTTTAATTTTGAATGATGAATGCTAAATTTTGGATGATATTTATAATTCAAAATCCAACATTCAAAATTAATTAGTTAAATATTCTATTTTTGCCTTGGTAATAAATGCCTTTTCAATGGCAGTAATTTCCATTAACTGAAAGCGGATTTTCTGTAATTGTAACCGTAATATTTTATCATAATCTAAAATTCCCGTTTCGTAGGCTTTTAAATCTACATTAATAGCACGTTGTATTTCTGTTTTGTTTTTTTGCGCTGCTACTACGATTAAAATAGCATTATCTAAGTCGAGTTTTGCCTGATTTAAAGCCATGTCTAAATTGGTTCTTTGTGCTTGAAGTTCTTCTTGAAGCATTTCTTGTTTTATTTTAACCTGCTTGTATTGCGACTTGTGTTTTTTATTAAAGATAGGAATAGACAATTCTATTTTTGGCATCAATACATCTTTCCCATTTTGATTTGGATTAATATCTGAGTAGCCATCTACAAAAATATAATCTAAACCTACATCGAGTTTTGGTTTTTTATCTATACTAATAAGTTTGTTTTCTGTTTGATAAACGTGTTCTTTAGCTGTTATTTTTTGCAATAATGGATGATTTTCAAAACCCTTATCCGTTAATAAAATATCCAATACATTTAAACTATCTGGTATATTCAAACTCAAATTTACATCACGCTCTAACAAGCGATTAAAATTCTTTGTCAGTACTTCAATACTATTTATATTTTGAAATGTTTTGCTGTGTAATTCATTTTTTTGAACGCGAATTCTCAATACATCGCTCATCGTAGCTCTATTGTTTGATAAAGCAGCTAATGCCATTCTTTCATACGTTTTTAAAATGAGTTTGTTCTCTTTTAGAACTTCGGTTTTTGCCAATTCTTCGTAAATTTTATAATAAGCTTGTTTCACTTTAAAAACAAGATCTTTTTCGCTTAAAGCGATGTTAAATTGTGCAACTTCAGCTTTAGCTTTATAATTATCTTTTTGAGCAGACAACTCGCCAAGCCAAGGTAATTGCTGACTAATACCAACTTTAAACAACTGAGAACCTACACGTGTTTCTGGAGTTAAAGCAAAAACGCCAGCACTTATATTGGTGTTTTTATACGAAACTTGATTGACTTTTTCATTAGCCAAATTAAAATTTGATGTATTTATTTTAATTTTGGAATTGTTTGTTTTCGCAATTTCAATGTAATCCTTTAATGATTGAGAAAAGGAACTAAACCCAAGTAAAACTGTTATTATTGTTATTATTTTCTTCATATTCTTAAATTTCTCGGTGTAACTCTGTGTTTCTTTGTGTAACTCTGTGAAATAATTACACAGAGAAACACAGCGTATTCATAGATGTTTTTATTTTAAACTATTACTTTTTGTTAATTCATCTAAAGTTTCTTCCTTTGGAAAAGACGGAAGATGAACTTCTTTACTCCAACTATACAAAACAGGCACTACAAATAAGGTAATCAAGGCTACCAACATTCCTCCAAAACTTGGAATTGCCATAGGTATCATAATATCGCTACCACGACCTGTACTGGTTAAAACAGGTAATAAAGCCAAAATAGTTGTTGCCGTAGTCATTAAACAAGGTCGTATTCTTTTTTGTCCTGCTTCAATTACAGAGGCTCTAATTTCTTGTTTTGTTTGAGGCTTTTTTCTGTCAAATACTTGCGTAAGATAGGTTGCCATAACCACACCATCATCGGTTGCGATACCAAAGAGTGCAATAAACCCAACCCAAACCGCTACACTTAGATTAATGGTTTTTATCTGAAATACCTCTCGTAAGTTTAAACCAAAGAGGTCGATATTTAAAAACCACGAAGTATCGTATAAGCCAATCATGATAAATCCACCTGCAAAAGCAACTAGAATACCACTAAAAACCATTAGGCTTGTAGCAACCGATTTAAACTGAAAATACAGAATTAAAAAGATAACTAACAAAGCTAAAGGAACTACAATAGACAAGGTTTTTTCTGCGCGTATCTGATTTTCATACGTTCCTGTAAATTGATAAGTAATTCCTTTAGGAACAAGCAATTCTTTACGATCAATCATTCTATTGATAGCGTCTTGTGCTCGTTCTACAACGCTTACTTCGGCTTCACCTTCAGTTTTATCAAACAATACATAACCAATTAAAAAAGTGTCTTCACTCTTAATCATTTGTGGTCCTTGCTCGTAACGGATGTTTACCAATTCTTTTAAAGGAATAGGACTTCCATTTTTAATAGGAACTAAAATATTTTCTAAATCTGTTGGACTGCTACGCAACTCTTTAGGATAACGCACACGAACACCATAACGCTCTCTTCCTTCGACGGTTTGTGTGAGCATTTTTCCACCAACTGCTACTTCTAAAACGGATTGTACATCAACAACCGACAAGCCATATTGTGCAATTTTTGTTCGGTCAATATCTATTAACAAATACGGTTTACCTACAATTCTATCGGCAAAAACTGCTTCTTTTTTAACTCCTTTTACTTGTTTTAGAATTTTTTCTAATTCAATACCAAAGGCTTCAATTTGTTTTAAATTTTGCCCTTTTACTTTAATTCCCATAGGAGCACGCATACCCGTTTGCAACATCACTAAGCGTGTTTCAATAGGTTGTAATTTAGGTGCAGATGTAACACCTGGTAATTTGGTAACTCGCACAATTTCTTTCCAGATGTCATCGGTGTTTTTTATTTCTGGTCGCCAATTTCGATAGTATTCGCCATCTTTATCTATAATTAAATCCTTTGTAGGGATTTTTGTACCAACTTTTATAGTCTTTGGTCTTTGGTCTTTGGTCTTTGGTCTTAAAACAAAAAGTCCTTCTTCATTTACTTTAAATTTTAAACGTTTTCCGTTTTCATCTATTTTGTATTCTGGTTTGTAGATAATTACATTTTCGTACATAGATAAAGGAGCAGGATCTAAAGCGCTCTCTACTCTACCCGATTTCCCTACTACGGTTCTAATTTCAGGAATACTAGCAACTGCCATATCTAATTGCTGTAAAACACGTTTGTTTTCGGCAATTCCAGAATGAGGCATAGACGTTGGCATCAACAAAAACGAACCTTCATTGAGCGATGGCATAAACTCTTTTCCTGTATTCGACCATATACTAAATCCCATAAAAACAATAAAAACAGGCAAGCTTAAAAACAGTATTTTATTGTTTAAAGCCCAAGTAAGCATACGTACATAATACTTTTGAAAGATCGTAAAAAATCCTAATAAACCTAAACTTACGATACTTACAAAAATTAAATTTGAAATCATGGAATAATCTACTCCTAATGGTCGCCAATATTTAGTTAATATACTTATAATAGTAACTGTTGAAATGACTATATTTATGTAATTTGCATATTTCTCATTGATAATAGTAAATAATTTTAACAAACTTGAAATAGCAAAAGCAACTAGAAGCAATCCAATATAATATCCACTAATTACTGTGTAAATACCCAATATAGCAAGTGCAATATTTAAAATAATACTAATTTTTCTCTTCGGAGATTTCCATCCAAACAAGAAAGCAGCAAAAGGCGGAATTAAAAATAAAGCTACAATCACCGAAGCTGTTAATGCCATAGTTTTTGTTGCTGCTAAAGGTCTAAATAATTTTCCTTCAGAACCAATCATTGTAAAAACAGGAATAAAACTAATAATGGTTGTTGCCACTGCTGTAAGAATTGCTCCTGAAACTTCTTCGGTTGCTTTATAGACGATTTGATTTATTCCCATCCCAGCCTTCCCAAAGGGAAGGAGTTCGTTCTCACTTTCTTTACTCTTTTCTCTATACTCTTTTTTCTTTTTTTCATTCTCATCAATATGCCGAATAATATTTTCCGTTAAAATAACACCAACATCAACCATAGTTCCAATGGCAATGGCAATTCCTGATAAAGCGACAATATTAGCATCTACACCAAAAAATTTCATACCAATAAATACCATTAAAACAGCAACTGGTAATAAACTGGATATTAATGCCGATACTTTTAAGTTAAACACCATCAATAATATTACTAAAATGGTAATTAATATTTCTAAGGTTAAGGCTTCGTCTAATGTGTTTAAGGTTTCGTGTATAAGTTCTGTTCTGTCATAAAAAGGAACAATTGTTAATTGAGAAGTACGACCATCTTTTAAGGTTTTACTAGGTAAACCTGTACTGATTTCCTTAATTTTTTCCTTTACTTTACCAATGACTTCCATTGGGTTTGCACCATAACGAGCAACTACAACTCCACCAACCACTTCAGCACCTTCTTTATCTAAAATACCACGTCTTTGTGCTGGTCCTAAATATACTTTAGCAACATCTTTTATTAAAATAGGTGTTAAATTGTTTGAAGTAACAACGGCTTCTTCCAAATCTTTAACCGATTTAATATAACCTAAACCACGAACCAAATATTCTGCTTGGTTAATTTCTATGGTTTTTGCACCAATATCTTTATTTGACTTTCGAACAGCATTAACTACTTGTGCTAAACTAATATTGTACTCTTTTAAAATATCAGGATTTATATCTACTTGATATTCTTGCACAAAACCACCAATACTGGCAACTTCTGAAACACCACTTGCTGAAGATAAAGCGTATTTTACGTAGTAATCTTGAATGGAACGCAACTCGTTTAAATCCCAACCACCAGTTACATTACCGTCTTGATCTCTTCCTTCTAAAGTGTACCAATATATTTGCCCTAAACCTGTGGCATCTGGCCCTAAACTGGGTTGTACGCCTTCTGGCAACAAGCCTTTTGGCAAGGAATTTAATTTTTCTAATATTCTACTTCTGCTCCAATAGAACTCAATATTTTCTTCTAAAATAATATAGATAGAAGAAAATCCAAAGGCAGAAGAGCTACGAATGGTTTTTACACCAGGAATTCCCAATAAGGAAGTTGTTAACGGATAGGTAATCTGATCTTCAATATCTTGAGGTGATCGTCCTGTCCATTTGGTAAAGACTATTTGTTGATTTTCACCAATATCTGGAATGGCATCAACGGCAACAGGATTTCTAGGTAAATTTCCTAAATTCCAATCAAAAGGTGCGGTTACTAAACCTAAGCCTAAAAACAGAACTAAGAGTAAAACAGTTATTAATTTGTTTTCTATTAGGTATTTGATACTTTTATTAAGCATATCTATTTTATTTTTTCTTTTAACACTGAAATGTTACGCTGTATAATCTTTAACAGCAGTAAATTTCTGTATTTTTAATGAATGTAAAAGTATTAATGTATGATTTTTACAAAAATAACACTAAAATAATTATTTGATTTATTATGACAGCTTTTAGAACATTGAAATAATCATAAGATGGCTGAAATAAATTCAGCATGACTGTTTCGTCAACTAGTTGTCTTTAACAGATTCTGAAACGAGTTCAGAATAACGAGTTAATAGATTATTAGACTAGTTTAGATAACTGTCACAATAAATCAAATACGAAATACTTGAAAAAGGGTTTGTATGTTTTTATAAACCAGAGGCGGTTTATACATTGCATACGAAAAAATTTCAATACTATCTTGAAATCTTACAATGGTTGTATAAACAAAAGTAGATACAAACTCCAAAAAAGGAAAGTCTAACTTAAATTGTTGTGCTTGTTGATTATTATCGTTTCCTTGAATAACAGTAGAAACATCTTTACAACAAGGCTCTTTATCAAAAGAAGTTTGTTTTTCTGATGAATTGTTTTCACATACATTCATATCCATACCGCAATTATCAGCATCTATAAAAAATGTGGTATTTGCAATTTCTCCACCACAAATATGCTGGTTCACCGTAAAAGAAAACGATGAAAACAACACAATAAGTGCCATTGAAAATGATATAGTTTTATGAATGAATTGTTTCATATTTAGCAAATATAATTCATTAGATTGAAATAATTGTTAATATTAGGTTAAAATGTAATTTTATTCGAATTTATTATTCTTTTAAATTTGTAGTAGAAGTTTTTTAATATTCTAAAGAGAAAAGATTGAATTGGTCAATTTCATAAGAAATTTCATTTGTATAACCATTGGTTTCTAGACCATCCTTTATCATAGAATTAAAACACGACCGTTTTAATAGTATTGTTGCTATTCTAAGTTATAAGTTAGCCTAAATATTTACTTAATAATAAAAAGGAGAAATTAAAACTGCCAAGCAATAATGCGACTTAGCTTGTTTCCTTGTTTCATTTCAATAATACGAATATTTGTCGCACCTAATTTTTTCAAACTACGTTTTAAGTCTTTTAATAGGTTTTTTTTTGAAACTAAACTTGAAAACCAATTAAATTGTTCTTTAAATAAAGAGCTTTCGTAAATGTAATTATGCAGAAAAGCTTTTTCTCCTCCTTTGTACCATAATTCATTAGCATTTCCACTAAAATTACGAGTAGCAGCACTTAGTTTAAGGTTGCTATTCTTTCTAGTGTTTGCTTGAATGGCATCTTGTGGTGATTTGTAAAAAGGAGGATTACACATGCTTATATCAAAATAATCATCAGCTTGAATAACTCCTTTTAAAATGTGATTTTTATTGGCTTGAAGCCGAAGTGATATAACTTTTTGAAGATGATTTTTTTCAATAATATGATTTGCATTTTTAATGGAATTCCTATCAATATCTGTTCCTATAAATTGCCAATTATAGATTGAGTTTCCTAATAACGGATAAATACAAGTTGCACCTGTACCTATATCTAAGATAGTTGGTTGTTTTTTAGTTGAAATTAAATCCGATATATAATGAATATAATCTGCTCTACTTGGTATTGGAGGACATAAATTTTCATCTGGAAAATTCCAATATGTAATGCCATAATGCTGATGGAGTAACGCTGTATTTAGTGCTTTTACTGCTTTAGGGTTTGAAAAATCTAAGGTTTGTATATCGTGTTTGTTAATAAAAATATACTTTTTTAATAAAGGATAAGTGGTACACAAAGCGTCTAAATTATACTTATTTTTATGTAAATTATTCTTGTGCATTATCTTTATTAATTACAGAAATTAAAGCTTTTAAACGTTGTTTATTTGCCTCTTTTTTAAGTTTTATTTTAGCTTTTTTTTGGTGAAGCAATTTATTGTGCTTGGCTTTATTCGCTCCGTTTTTTATTTTTCCTTTTTTTGCCATAAGTAAAGATACAAAAAAAGGAGATAAATCAAATTATCTCCTCTAGTTTTGGGTGGAAGATGGGATTCGAACCCACGACCCTCGGTACCACAAACCGATGCTCTAACCAACTGAGCTACAACCACCATTTTTGTTTTTAATTCTTCTCATGAATTGCAAAATTTCTTTTGCGAGTGCAAATTTAAACATTTAATTAATTATAGCAAGAAAAAATTAAATTAATTTATCTAAATTTTCTACTGCCACAATTTTTTCAGTTGTAAATCCTTCTGCATAATCTACGCCTATTAATCTGCCTAAATCTTGTGCTCTGTACGTAATACTATCAAGAAAATTTTTACTAGTAATAGGCGAAATTGGTTCTTTACTATTTGGGTTGTAAAATTGAGAACTGTATGCTTTTACTGCTTTTAATTTGGCATCTATAAATCCTGTAACATCAACTACAAAATCTGGTTTAATCGTATTCCATTGAATGTAGTGATACACTTGTTTTGGTCGCCAATGTGTTTGCTGTTTACCTTTGTTAAAAGTTTCAATTTTTCGTAAACCAGATAAAAAAGCAGCATCACTCACTAATTGACTTCCTTTTGGATGATCAATATGCCGATCTTCAATAGCATTACATAAGATAATTTCTGGTTGATATTTACGAATAACTTCAATAACTTTTAATTGATGTGCTTTGTCATTTATAAAAAACCCATCAGCAAAAGCGAGATTTTCCCTTACTGTTAATCCTAAAATTTCAGCTGATTTTTTAGATTCTTGATCTCTAATTTCAGCTGAACCTCTTGTTCCGAGTTCTCCTCGAGTTAAATCTAATACACCTACTTTTTTACCTAAAGAAATTTCTTTGGCAATGGTAGCTCCACAACCTAATTCAATATCGTCTGGATGTGCGCCAATGGCAAGAATATCTAGTTTCATTTATTTGTTTTTTTGCAAAGATATTGTTTATTATTTAGTTCTTGGTCTTTAGTTCTCAGTCTTCAGTTGGCAGTATTCAGTTGGCAGTATTCAGTCTTCAGTCTTCAGTAGGCAGTATTCAGTCTTCAGTCTTCAGTAGGCAGTATTCTGTATTCAGTTGGTAGTCTTTAGGGTTTAAAATTCAAACTTTAATTGATAATCTATAATTTTTTTTGGTATTTCTTTTTTCTTTGCGTTAATATTTAGATTTGTAACCGAAATTCCAATTAATCTTACTGAGTTTTTTAATTTTTCTTGAAATAAGAGGTCTTTAACTGTTTCTAACAACAAATTTTTATCTTTAATATAGAACGCCAAAGTTTTACTTCTGGTTTGCTGAGAAAAATCGCTATATTTTATTTTTAGGGTGATGGTTTTACCTGCAACTTTGGCTTTTTTTAATCGGTATTCTAATTCATTGGCTACTTTTTCTAATTGTTCCATAATATAAATTTCGGAAGTAAGATTTGTTCTAAAAGTATGTTCAGCAGCAACCGATTTGCGTATTCTATTGGGTTTAACTTCGCTAGTGTGAATGCCTCGTACCAATTTATAATAATACGCTCCAGATTTTCTAAAATGATGAATGAGGAATTCTTCTGATTTTTGTTTTAAATCCATTCCATTAAAAATACCCAAATTATACATTTTTGATGCTGTTACTTTACCAATTCCGTAAAATTTTTCGATGGGTAATTTTTCTAAAAATGGAATTATTTCTTCTGGCAAAATCGTTTTTTGTCCGTTAGGTTTATTTATATCTGATGCAATTTTAGCAATAAATTTACTCGATGAAATTCCTGCCGAAGCAGTTAAACCAACTTCTTCATAAATACGCTTTCTTATTTCTTTGGCAATTAAAGTAGCTGATGGATTATTCTTTTTGTTTTGAGTAACATCAAGATAGGCTTCATCTAAAGATAAAGGTTCTACCAAATCTGTATAATCTAAAAATATGCGCTTAATTTGTTTTGAGATTTGTGAATAGCGTTCAAAACGAGGTTTTACAAAAATCAAATTCTTACATTTTTTGCGTGCTAAATTACCACTCATAGCAGAATAAACTCCATATTTTCTAGCTTCATAACTCGCAGCAGAAATTACACCACGTTCACCACTACCACCAACTGCAAGAGGCTTTCCTTTAAGTTCTGGATTATCCATTTGTTCTACAGATGCGTAAAAAGCATCCATATCTACATGAATAATTTTTTTTGTGATGTTCTTGATCTTATCCAATTATCTATAATCAAAATTAATTATAATGTAAAAGTAAGATTTTAATTAAAAATAACCGATTTTTGTCCTGTTTAAATAAAAATATGGCAACTAAAAATTTAAAATGGTTTTTATTAATAGGTTTATCCTTCATTTGGGGAACATCTAATTTCTTAATTAAAAAAGCAACATCTGCTTTTAATGGTTATCAAGTTGGTGCGTTAATTATGATTTTTTCTGCTTTTGTTTTGTTACCAATAGGCTTTAAAAGTTTGAAGAAAATTCAAAAAAATCACCTTCCAACTTTACTGATTATTGCTTTATTTTCTACGTTTATCCCTTCGTTTATGTGGGTTATTGCTATCGGAAAAATTGGGGTTTCAATTACTACTATTTTAAATTCATTAACTCCATTAAACACCTTAATTTTGGGTTTTGTATTGTTTGGAGTTCGTTTTACTAAAAATCAGATGATAGGTTTGGTTATTGGGTTTATTGGTTTGGTAGTGTATTTTACAACAGGAAATTTTTATCAAGGTTCTGGTGAATATATGTACTCATTATTAGTCATTTTTTCGTCGTTAGGTTACGCTTTAAATTCTAATTTAATTATGAATAAATTAAAGGATTTGGACGCATTAAGCATTACAACAGCAACGTTTATTCTTACTTTTATTCCATCGTTAATTGTATTGTATTACACGCATTTTTTTGATGATTATACAGGTAGCACGGTTCAGCTAAAATCCTTATTATATATTTTGTTTAAAGGTGCAATTGGTACAGCTTTGGCAATGGTGATGTACAATAAACTAGTGCAAACATCAAATGCTGTTTTTGCTTCTTCGGTAACCTATTTAATTCCACTTGTAGCCTTGTTTTGGGGATATTTAGATGGTGAAAAAGTCTCTTTTTGGCAATTGATTTCTGGAATATTGATTTTATTAGGAGTCTATGTGTCAAATAAATTAAAAAATAGATTTTCAAATGAAAAATAGTTCCTTAAAATGGTTTTATTTAATTGGTCTTTCTTTAGTTTGGGGAAGTTCGTTTATTTTGATGAAATATGCCTTATTGGGTTTAAGTCCTTTACAAGTTGGTTCTTTGAGGATGATTATTACAGCTTTGGTTTTGATTGGTTTTGGTTTAAATAGCTTAAAATCATTATCAGGAAAAGATTGGAAATTTATAGGCTTAAGCGCATTCATTGGAACTTTTTTTCCAGTATTTCTATTTGCAATTGCCATTTATCACATGGATAGTGCTATTGCTGCCATTTTAAATTCATTAGTTCCATTTTTTGCATTGATTATAGGAGCGAGTATCTTTGGTTTTTCATTTAAAAAACAGCAAGTATTAGGAATATTAATTGGTTTAATAGGTACTATTTTGCTTATTCTTAGCGGAAAATCTGTTGGAGGAATAGCAGATTATAAATATCCATTAATGATTTTAGTAGCTTCAATTGGTTATGCCTTTAATGTAAATATTGTTAAAAGGCATTTACAAGAGGTTAAGCCTATTGCAATTACTACAGGAACATTTGTTTTGGTATTAATTCCTGCTTTGGTTGTCTTGGCAACAACAGGTTTTTTTAAATCTTTTGAATGGACAAGTAAAACACAGCAATCTTTGTTTTACATTGTTATATTGTCAGTAATTGGAACTGCAGTTGCAAAAGTGTTTTTTAATAAATTAGTACAAATATCTACACCTATCTTTTCAACATCAGTAACGTATTTAATTCCGTTAGTAGCAGTTTTTTGGGGATTTTTAGATGGAGAACGGCTAACATTAATACAAATCTTTTCAGGAGGAATTATTCTATTAGGAGTTTATTTGGTAAACAGAAAACGTTAATGATCTAATTTTTCATATTCAGAATTTTTTGAAATATATTCTGGTACAATCTGTTTAATTTGACTTACAATTGTTGCTTTGTTATTGTCTTTAAGTAAGGCTAATTCATCAATTAAAGAAACCATTTTCTTACAATCAATGTCTTTTACTTTTGCAATCATTATTTTTTCATGGTAGGTTTTTATAGTGTTTTCTTCATCGCTTAAAAGCTCTTCATATAGTTTTTCTCCAGGTCTTAATCCTACAATTTTAATATCAATCTCTTCTGGATATTTAAATCCAGAAAGATGTATCATTTTTTTTGCTAAATCGAATATTTTAACCGATTTTCCCATATCAAATACATAAATTTCTCCTCCATTTCCCATTGCACCAGCTTCTAAAACAAGCTGACAAGCTTCAGGGATAGTCATAAAAAAACGAGTAATTTCTTTGTGTGTTACCGTTAAAGGTCCACCTTGAGCTAGTTGTTTTTTAAATAGCGGAATTACAGAACCATTAGAACCTAAAACGTTTCCAAAACGAGTAGTGATAAATTTAGTACTCTTTTTTTCTTGTAAACATTTAGCATAAATTTCGGCTACACGCTTAGAAGCTCCCATAACATTTGTAGGATTAACAGCTTTATCAGTTGAAACCATCACAAATTTTTCAACTTGATGCTGAACAGCTAAATCCATGACTTGTTTTGTGCCTTTAATATTTACATGAACGGACTCATAAGGATTATTCTCCATTAACGGTACATGTTTATAGGCAGCAGCATGAAAAATAATATCAATTTTATATTGGTTAAATATTGCTGATAAGCTTTCGTAGTTACGTATATCAGTAATTAAGGTTACGTAATTTTGTATGTTTTTACGTTTTAACTCTTGCTGTAATTCGTATAAAGGAGATTCTGCTTGGTCTAATATTAGAATTTGCTTATAGTCGTATTTGGTGATTTGCCGTGTAATTTCACTTCCTATAGAACCAGCTGCGCCAGTAATTAAGATGGTTTTTTGATAAAACTCTTTTCTCAATGTTGGATTGTCTAATTCAATTGGCGACCTATCTAATAAATCCTCTATCTGAATTTCTTTAATCTGATTTACATTCAAATCTCCATCTATCCATTTTTCAACTGCAGGAACAATTTTAACTTTTAATCCTTTAGTAACTAGGCTTTCAGATATTTCTAAAAGTTTTAAGTTATCAATCTTTTGAATTGAAAAAATGACCTCTTTTAAGTTTTTTTTATCAATAAAATCTTTTGTAATCTGTTTTCTAGAAAACACTTTTATCCTATTGAAGTGTTTTCCTAATTTTTTTGGATTATCATCAACAAAACCAATAACATTGTATTTACTATTTTTATCATTTAAAATTGTTGAAAGGGTAATTAAACCTGAATCTCCTGCTCCATATATAAGCACATTACGCATCGGTTTACTGCCTTTTACTAAATGATTATACATTTGTTTAAAAACAAACCTACTAGCAATAAGAACAACCACATTTAAAAAATAGTGTATGAGTAAAATAGAAATAGAATGAGGTATAAAATAACGCACTCGATGTTCACCAACATTTCGATTTATATATACAGTAATTGCAGCTAGTAATGTTAATAAACTCACTGCTATAAATACGTTAAAAGCATCGTTAATACCAGTATGCCTAATAATTCCTTTGTGTGAACCAACAAGAATGAAACTTATAAAAGAAACCACAATAATAAAAGGAATTTGATGAAAAAGATACGTATTATAAATATCTAATTTAAAATTATAATACATTAAGTTGGCAAGAATAAAAGTTTGCACAACCATAGAAATATCAATCAATAAAACCACCCAATGTGAGGTGTAAATATCTGATTTAAGTATTTTATGAAGTATTTTCATAGATTTTTAGTCAAAGATAATAAATTATTCTTCTTTATCAAGGTTATTTCCCATTAAAAATGCTTTTATAAACGCATCAATATCTCCATTCATAACAGCGTCAACATTTCCTGTTTCGTAACCTGTACGTACATCTTTAACCAATTTGTAAGGATGCATTACATAGTTTCTAATTTGTGAACCAAAATCAATTTTCTTTTTATTGCTTTCAATATCATCACGTTCGGCATTTTGTTTTTGCAATTCTATTTCGTACAACTGAGATTTCAACATTTGCATAGCTTTCTCTCTATTTTCTAATTGAGAACGAGTTTCGGAATTGGCAATCATAATTCCAGAAGGTTTATGGCGTAAAATAGCTTTCGTTTCTACTTTATTTACATTTTGCCCTCCAGCTCCACCAGAACGAGCAAAATCCCACGTAATATCTGCTGGATTTATTTCAATTTCAATAGTATCATCAACTAAAGGATAAACATAAACCGAAGCAAAAGAAGTGTGTCGTTTAGCATTGCTATCAAACGGAGAGATTCGCACCAATCTATGCACACCATTTTCCCCTTTAAGGTAACCAAAGGCATATTCACCATCAATTTCTAGGGTTACTGTTTTAATTCCTGCACTATCACCAGCTTGATAATTAAGTTCTTTTATTTTATAGCCTTGTTTTTCGCTCCACATCATATACATTCGCATAAGCATTTGCGCCCAATCACAGCTCTCAGTACCTCCAGCTCCAGCGGTAATTTGCAACACAGCACTTAAATTATCGCCTTCTTCAGAAAGCATATTTTTAAACTCTAAACTTTCTAATAATTCGAGTGTATTATCAAATTGTTGTGTAACTTCATCTTCAGAAGCATCTCCTTCTTTATAAAATTCGTATAAAACTTGCACATCTTCGGCATCAGCTTTTACTTTTTGATAATCGGACACCCACTTTTTAACATTTCTGAGTGATTTCATCAATTTTTCTGCCTCTTTTGGGTTGTTCCAAAAATCTGGATTAGATGCTTTTTCTTCTTCGTTAGAAATTGTGATTAATTTCTTGTCAATCTCTAAGTAAGTTTTTAACTTGCCAACTCTTTCAAGTAAATTTTTTATTTGATCTGATGTAATCATAAAGCAAAAATAAACTTTTTAACAATTAAAAATTTAAAATCCAACATTTAAAATTCAAAAATCAACATTTAAAATTAAAACAATGCTCATAAACTTATTAAGTGATACGATAACCAAACCAACTCCAGAAATGCTTAAAGCGATGCTACAAGCTCAAGTTGGTGATGATGTCTTTGGAGATGATCCAACCGTGAATAAACTTCAAGATAAAATTGCCACAATGTTTGGTAAGGAAGCTGCTTTGTTTTTTCCGTCTGGTACTATGGCAAATCAGGTTGCAATTAATATTCATACACAATATGGAGAGCAATTAATTTGCGATAAATGGGCACATGTTTATAATTTTGAAGGAGGAGGAGCAGCAGCAAATTCAGGTGTTTCTTGCGCATTGATTGATGGTGATAGAGGAATGTTTACTGTAAATCAAGTAAAAGAATTGATTAATGCTAAAGGCAATATCCACCTTGCTTCAACTGCACTAGTAGCTGTTGAAAACACAACAAATAAAGGAGGAGGAGCTTGTTGGAATTTATCAGAAATAAAAAAAATTAAACAAGTTTGTGCGCAACATAATTTGGCATTTCATTTAGATGGCGCACGTTTATTTAATGCTTTAGTTGCCAAAGGAGAAAGTCCAAAACAATATGGAGAGTTATTTGATACTATTTCCATCTGTTTGTCCAAAGGTTTAGGTGCTCCAATAGGTTCTTTATTACTCGGAACAAAAAAACACATTGAAAAAGCTTTACGAGTACGAAAACGATTTGGAGGAGCGATGCGTCAAGTTGGTTATTTGGCTGCTGCAGGAATTTATGCGCTAGATCATCATATAGAACGCCTTGCAGAAGATCATCAAAAGGCTAAAATTATAGGAGAAACTTTAGAAAAATTATCCTTTATAAGTGAGGTAGAACCTATCGATACCAATATTGTGATTTTTTATCTTTCTGAAGGAATTGATGAAACAAAATTTATACAACTATTAAAAGAAAAAGGAGTCCTTATTTCAAGTATGGGTTCAGGAAAATTACGAATGGTAACACATTTAGATTTTACAGATGAAATGTTAGCTAAATTAAAAGATATTTTAACTCATTTGGAATTGTAGTAACTAAGCAACTTCTTTTTCTCGCAAAGTCGCAAAGACGCTAAGTTGTGAGTGAAAATTTTAAAAAAATATTTAAAATCGATTATGAAAAAAATAATAGGAATCATTTTAACAATTAGTTTTCTCTCCATTATAGCGAAGACTAATCATAAAACAATTAAAAATCAAATGGAAAAACAAGAATATGCCACTTTTGGTGGAGGATGCTTTTGGTGTACAGAAGCTATTTTTAGTGAATTAGAAGGTGTAATAAGTGTAGAAAGCGGTTATGCAGGAGGAAAAACTATAAATCCGTCTTATGCCGATGTTTGCACAGGAGCAACAGGACATGCAGAGGTTATTCATATTGCATTTAATCCAGATAAAATAAAATTTTCTGAGTTGTTAGATGTGTTTTTTGCAACCCATAATCCAACTACTTTAAATAGACAAGGAGCAGATGTTGGAACACAATATCGTTCGGTTGTGTTCTATCACAATGAACAACAAAAAATAGCTACCCAAAATTTTATAAAAGAATTAGAAAAAGCACAGGTTTTTGATGATAAAATTGTAACTGAAATCACGCCTTTTAACAATTATTACAAAGCAGAAAATTATCATCAAGATTATTTTAATAGCAATAAAAATCAAGGTTATTGTAATGCAGTAATTAATCCTAAATTAATAAAATTTAGAAAACGGTTTAAAGAGAAGTTGAAGAAGTGATTAGAATTATAAATCCTAAATTAATTTGATGAAAATATTGATTTTACAGTAGATAAAACAGATTATTGAGCTAATAAATATTAGGTTATTGTTATTATAATATATCTACTATTCCAAAACTTTTTTAAATTTTTATAGAACAATATTTTTTTCATTATTTTTGTGAAACTATTAGTAAAATATCATAACATAGGGTTTTACCAAATGTAGATCTTTAAATAAAAATAACTTTAAACTTTTTATAATGAAAAAAATTATTATTATCGTATTGATAGCCTTATCAATACAATTAAATGCTCAGAAAAATGAGCCAACAAATGCAACATTTATTGATAAAGCGATTTCTTTTCAAGAAATTCCTTCATTAGCTTCAAGAGCTGGAACTTTAGAGTTGGCAGATTTAAGCCCAAAAGAAATTAAAGATGGTAGATATCGTGATAATAGAAACGATGTTATTATTGGTAAAGGGCTTCCTTTAGGAGATGACCCTTTATTAAATAAGGCTAAAAGTTTAGAGCTAGCTCCAACTAGAGCCTTCAATTTTAGTTTTGAAGCTGTGAGTCCTGGAAGTTCACCATCTGATCCTTCAGGAGCAGTAGGTCCTAATCATTATTTAATGGTTTATAATACAGGGTTTAGAATTTTTGATAAAACAGGTAACCCTTTAACAAATGAATTAGATGCTTCTACAATTTTTCCTAAAGACGCTTGTTGTGATTTAACTTGTTCTTATGACAATGATGCAGATCGATTTGTAATGACCATTTTATCTGCTACTGGTGCAGGAAATACTACAAATACTATACAAGTTGCAGTTTCTCAAACTTCAGACCCTGTAAATGGAGGATGGTATCTTTATAATTTCCCAATGGAAACAGATTATCAAAAATTATCTGTTTGGAGTGATGGATATTACTTAACAGCAAATAAAAATGCTTCCAATAATAACGAAGTAGTTTATGCTTTAGAAAGAGCAGAAATGCTGAGCGGAAATCCTAATGCACAGATTATTGGTTTTCCTCTCCCTGGTATAGCAACAGGAGGATTTTATTCGCCTCAAGCCTTTAATGTGACAGGAGGAAATATGCCAGCAGCAGGAAATGTGCCTATTGTTTATCTTCAAGATGATGCATGGGCAGGAGTTAATCAAGATCATTTAAAACTATGGACAGTTAATGTTGATTGGATAACACCAGGGAATTCAGTAATATCTGCGGCTTCTACTTTGAATACAGCTCCATTTAATTCCGTTTTTGACGGAGGAAGTTTTCAAAATTTAACTCAACCTAACGGAGGACAAGATATTGATGCAATACAAGCAACGATAATGAATCAGGCGCAATTTAGAAAATTTGCAGATCACAATTCAGCAGTTTTTAATTTTGTTGTTGATACCGATGGTACTTCTGGAGAAAAAGCGGGTATTCGTTGGTATGAATTAAGGCAGACTGCAGACGGACAACCATGGTCTATTTATCAAGAAGGTACTTATACAGCTCCAGACAACAAACATGCATGGATGGCAAGTATGGCAATGGATGTACTAGGTAATATTGGTATGGGATATACTGGTATGGGAGGAACAACTAATCAAATAGTATCTACATATTTTACAGGAAGATATGCAAATGATGCTTTAGGAACAATGACTATTACAGAAACGGCTATCAGTTTAGGAAATCAAAATATTGATTCTTGGGGTGGACGTTATGGTGATTATAGTAAAATTGATGTAGATCCATCTGATAATAAAACTTTTTGGTTTATAAATGAAATTAATAAATCTGGAACAAAAGATGTTGTTGGAATATTTAAAATTGCACCCGATTTAGCTGACGATGTTGCTGTGGTTAGTATTAATTCGCCAATTTCAAGTACATTAACCAATTCAGAAACGGTAACTATAACCATTTTTAATTATGGTCAAAATGACGCTTCAAACTTTCCTGTTGCCTATCAAATTGATGGTGGAGCATGGGTTACTGAAACATATTCAGGAACAATAGCTTCTAGCGCCTCAGCACAATATACATTCTCTACAACAGCCGATTTAAGTGTGGTTGGTCAAACATATGTAATAACAGCCCAAACAAATATGGCAGGAGATTTAGACAATACTAATGATGCTTCTACTGTAAATGTGACTAATTTAAATCCAAATGATATTGGTGTAACTGCAATTGTATCTCCAGTCTCAGGTACAAGCTTAACCGCTTCAGAAAGTATTTTAGTAACTATTACAAATTTTGGAGGTGCTAGTCAGTCTAATTTTAATGTTTCTTACACTTTAAATGGAAACACTGTTACAGAGCAAGTTGCTGGTCCTTTAGCTGTAGGAGCAAATATAAATTACACTTTTACACAAACAGCAGATTTTTCAGCTATAGGTGATTATAACTTAAGTGTAACTACTCTTTTATCTGGAGATGTTGATGATACGAATGACGCCATGAGTGTAATCATTACCAAACAAAATTGTCAACCTATAGCAGACTGTTCTTTGGGTGACGGACTTAGAGGTTTTCAATTAGGAACTATTGATAATTCTTCAGATTGTGGTGCAGATGGATATTCTGATTTTACGAATTTAATTACAGATTTAAATCAAGACAGTTCAAATGACTTAACTTTAACCACAGGTTATGGAGATCAATTTGTTAGAGTTTGGATTGATTTTAATGATGATTTCACTTATACAACAGATGAAATTGTTGTAGATAATTTTGAAATTGCTGATGGTCAAGGTAGTGGTGCTTTTACAGAAACAACAAACTTAGATATTCCTGCTAATACTCCTATTGGAGAACATTTATTAAGAGCTAAAACTCATTGGAATGCTGTGAATTCTGATAATCCTTGTGAAGATGTTAATTATGGAGAAACAGAAGATTATAAAGTAAATATTTTAGGTACAGCTTCTACTAATAATGGTTTGTTTAAACAAGACATGTTTATTATTCAGTCAAAAGGAGATAACCAATTTAGTATTGTGGCTAAAACAGACCAATTTACTGATAGAATTAATTTAACAGTATCAAATATATTAGGACAAACTTTATTGAGTAGAAGTTTAGATTATAAAAATGGAGGCTATGAATATCTTCTTGATTTATCTTATGCTACCTCTGGAGTTTATTTTGTTAATTTAAACTATAGTAATTTAAGTAGTTCTAAGAAGCTTATTAAAAAATAATAATATTAAAAGACTTCTATGACTGTTTCGCTATATGTGTGTGAAATCATCTTAAGCATATTTATAAAAAATCTGCTGAAATTAAATTTTCAGCAGATTTTTTTCATATATTCACAACCTAAACAAGTTATTATGAAAAAAACACTACTCCTTTCGTCTTTATTTATTAGTTTTTTAAGCTTTGCACAAAATCCAACATTATTTGAAAAACGCTGGTTTGTAGAAAGTGTTAGTATTAACGGTGTGGATTATGAAATTCCATTAGATCATTTTAATTTCCCTTTTGCTTATATTGATTTTTACAATACTTCCTCAGGGTTAGTAGGTTCTTCTAACGAGATAATGAAAGGTGATTGTTCATCTGAATTTGTTGGGCATTTAACGTATTCTGGTCAAAATAGTTTTCATTTTACAGATTTTACATCAACTGAAACAAATACAGGTTGTGAAACTCAAGATGATGATATGCTGAGCTTTATGCAAACCTATAAAAGCTATTTTTCGGATAGTATAAACGATGATTTTTCTTATGCTATTCAAGATGTTTACGGAATTGATCATTTACACCTTACAAAGCCAAATGGTGATACGCTTTGGTTTACAGAAGTTTACAATTTAACTGTAAATAATGAACTAGCCTCAACTTGGGACTTGTCTAAACTTAATATTGATGGAAATGAAATTATTTCGCCAGATTATACGTCATTTACAGGCACTCCTTATATTGTATTGGACATAAAGAATTATTATTCAGAAAATATAGGAACTGGAACTGGAGAACATGTTTTAGATATTCAACAAACCTTTAACATATCAGGATGCAATTTATCGCAATCTATGTTAGATTTATATCAAAACGACCATGAATTTTATTTATATGGACATTCTGGAACTTTGTCAGATTGCGGTTATAGTTATTTAAGTGATTTTAATTCACAACATACTAGTTTTTATTTCAATAATCTTCCAGGAGTGTTTACTTATACTATTTCTCAAAATAACGGAGTAGAAACGCTCATTGTAACAAATGTTTTAGGAAATCAAGCCTTTTATAGTAGGAATATTTTATCAGTAAATGATGCTCATTTAACGGCAATAAAAATTTATCCAAATCCTACTACTAATTATTTAAACGTTGTAACGGAATTGAATATCAATAACATCAAAATTTATTCTTTATTAGGACAAGAATTACTCACATCAAAAAGTAAAACAATTGATGTAAGTGCTTTAGAAAAAGGAATGTACCTTTTGGCAATGGAAGATGAAAATAAGCGTATTTACAAGCAACAGTTTTATAAGATTGATTAATTTTCATTTACTAAAAAATCTACATCAATTATAGAAAAGGTTAACTTTACAACTTAGAATAACAACAACATCATTAAAACTGTAGCGTCTTTATCTTTCGTTCCTAAGACACCTCCAACACAGGTTAAATGCTTTTTAAATTAAACAGTAAAACTTGATTTTTGGGTATAGTCTCTTTCTTGTTAGTTATAACAACAATTAAATTTGATAAAAAAGCACCGTAATTTAAATTCACGGTGCAATATTTTTTAACTATTCACATTATCTGGATTATAGCCCAAATAGTTGACTTTTTTCTCTTTAAAAGTTATTCCGTAATCTTCTAATTCCTTTAAAATTGGCTCATACACTTCTTTGGTAATTGGCAACTGAACTCCTGGTGTTTTAATTTCGCCATTTAAAATTTTAAGTGTAGCAATAGCCACAGGTAAACCAACAGTTTTTGCCATTGCTGTATAAGTTTGGTCATCACCTATAACTTGCATATACGAATTAATTTGACGTTTTTCTCCATCAATTTCATATCCAAATTTATGCATCATTACAATCATATCTTTATCTTCTGGTTGCAATGTCCATTTATCCATTAATATTTTTTGTAATATTTGAGCTGGAGTAGCGTTTTTAAGCTCCACTTTTTTAGAAGCATCAAAAATTCCTATTTCAAGAAGTTTATCCCAAACAATATCATCTTGATCAATTTTTAGATAATGACGTAATTTTAATTCCACCGAATCATGAGGAGCATATGCCAAAAATGAATTGGTAAAATCACGATAAGTCATATTTTCTGAATCTGCAATAGTATAAGTATCATCGGTCATTCCTAATTGTACAAAAACATTCCATGCTCTTGAAAATCCAATCTTACGGATAGTTCCTCTATATAAGGTATTGATACCTTCCAATCCGTACACTTTTCTGTATTTAAGCGAATCGCGATTGGCTAATCCTTCAAATTTACCATATTCACCTAAGTCCAAGATTTCTGTTCGTCTAAATAATTTGTGATACGGAATATATTTATATTGACCTTCTTGAATAAATTTTGCAGCAGAACCTTGTCCAGCAACAACCACATTTCTAGGATTCCAAGTAAATTTATAATTCCATAAATTATCATCGCTTTCTGGAGCTACCAAACCACCAGTAAACGATTCAAACAACAACAATTTAGCACCACCTTCTTTGATTCTGTCTAAAATTTGTTTGGCACTCATATGATCAATTCCTGGATCTAAACCAATTTCGTTCATAAAAACCAATCCTTTGGCAACTACTTCATCATTTAAGGCTTGCATTTCATCAGAAATATATGATGCTGTTACCAAACTTTTTCCATATTTTACACAATCTTTAGCAACTTCTAAATGAAATCTAGCAGGAAGCATAGAAATAACAATACTCGCATTTTGTACTGCTTCACTCCTACTTTTCTCTTCAAAAACATCTAAAACAATGGCTTTTCCATTTTTATGTTTATTTATTAATTTTTCTGCTGAGCTTAATACTTTATCAGCTACAATAATTTGTAAATTTTCTTTATCAGACTTGTCTAATAAATACTTTATTAAGGATGAAGCCGATTTTCCTGCTCCTATAACTAAAATTTTTCTCATTTTTTATATTATTTAAAACGGTTTCAAATGTACACATTTGAAAATTTAATTATCTAATTTTTATCATGTTTTTTTGTTAAAGACAGAAGACGGAAGAATGATGACGGAAGACAGAAGACGGAAGACAGAAGACAGAAGCCTCGTCATGCTTAACTCGTTTCAGAATCTCTTGATAAAAAGAAAAGATGCTGAAACCGTCATGCTGAATTTATTTCAGTATCAGCATGACGATGCAAGAAAACCAATGACCAATGACCAAAGACCAAAGACTAAAACCCATCCAATTCTTCAATAAGTTGCTCCCATTCGTTCTCTAATAAAGAGATTTTTTTCTTTTTTGCATTGTAATTATCAAAAAAGTTTTCTTGTTTAGATACGTTTTCATAATCTTGAGCTAATTCAATATCTAAATTTACCAATTCTTTCTCCAATTTAGAGATTTCGTTTTCTACTTTTGACACTTTATTTTTTAAGCGTTTTATAGCTTTATTATTTTCGTGTTGTGATTTATTATCTGATTTATCTTTCTTAACAACTTCTTTTTTATTTAATTTTTTTTCAGCTTCACGCATATTTTCAAGTTTATGCGTTTCTAAATAATAATCTATATCACCTAAGTACTCTTTAATATGATGATTTTTAAATTCATACACTTTATCGGTTAAACCTTGTAAAAAATCTCGATCATGCGATACTAAAATAAGTGTTCCTGTATAATCTTTTAAGGCTTGTTTTAGTACGTTTTTTGAAGCAATATCAAGATGATTGGTTGGCTCATCCATAATAAGCACATTAAAAGGTTGTAAAAGCATCTTACAGATAGCCAAACGGTTACGTTCTCCTCCAGACAACACGCTCGCTTTTTTATCTACGGTATCACCACCAAACAAAAATGCACCTAACATATCACGAACTTTCATTCTATTGGTATCGGTTGCAGCATCTTCCATAATTTGAAGCACTGTTTTATTAGGATCTAAATATTCTGACTGATTTTGAGCAAAGTACCCAAGTTGCACATTATGTCCTTTTTTACATAAGCCTTCATAATCAATTTCTTCTACCATAATTTTGGCTAAAGTTGATTTCCCTTGACCGTTTTGACCAATAAAAGCTAATCTAGCGCCACGTTCTATCAATAAATTTACATCTTTTAGCACTTCTTTTTCTCCATAAGATTTGGATAAGTTCTCTATTTCAAAAACAATTTTTCCTGGAGTTACCGATACAGGAAAACGCACCTTCATAACAGCATTATCATCTTGATCAACTTCAATTCTTTCAATTTTATTGAGCTTTTTAATAAGCGATTGTGCCATAGATGCTTTATTTGCTTTGGCTCTAAATTTATTTATTAAATCTTCTGTTCGTTTAATTTCTCGTTCCTGATTTTTTTGAGATTGTAATTGTTTTTCTTTTATTTCAGCTCTTAAGCCTAAATAACCAGAATACGATTTCTTAAAATCATAAATTTGTCCTAAAGAGATTTCTATGGTTCTATTGGTAACGTTATCTAAGAACATTTTATCGTGAGAAACCATCATTATAGCACCAGAATAACCTTTTAAAAAATTTTCAAACCAAATAATTGATTCAATATCTAAATGGTTTGTAGGTTCATCTAAAAGCAAAATATCATTGTCTTGTAAAAGTAGTTTTGCCAATTCAATTCGCATACGCCAACCTCCAGAAAAAGTTTCTGTTAAACTGTTGTAATCTTCTTTTGTGAAGCCTAAACCACTTAAAATCTTTTCTGTCTGACCTTGATAATTATAACCTCCAAGTAATTCATATCTGTGTTGTAAATCATCTAAATCATGCATTAATTGATGATAATATTCACTTTCATAATCCGTTCTTTCTGCCAATTGTGTATTGATATGTGCCAATTTTTTTTCCGTCTCAATTATTTCTTCAAAAGCTTGGTATGATTCTTCCAAAACAGTACGACCACCAACAAATTCAATATCTTGTTTTAAAAAGCCAATTTTCACTTCTTTTTCAAAGGCAATTGTTCCTTTATCATACTCTTGCTCTTTGGCAATAATTTTTAGTAAGGTAGATTTACCTGCTCCGTTTTTACCAACCAAACCTACTCTATCTCCTGCAATGAGTTTAAAAGTTATTCCTGAAAATAATTCTTCACCTTGAAAAGAAACGGTGATATTGTGAGCGTTTAGCATATATTTTTTATTGATTAATCTAAGAATTTGTTTAATTTACTTTAAAAAATCAAACTAACGGCGAAAGTAGGAAAAAGATATAATTTTCAATAGCAATAGGAAACTTTTTTTATATTTGCACAACTACTAACTTATTATAAAATGTTTAAAAAAGGCACAAAATTATACAGCATCTTCAATAATAAATGTCCAAAATGTCATGAAGGTGATTTTTATATAGATAAAAATCCGTTTCACTTAAAAAAACTACTTAATATTCATGAAAAATGCCCAAAATGCTACTTAAATTATATGCTAGAACCTTCTTTTTATCATGGAGCAATGTATGTTTCTTATGGTTTATCTGTGGCAACCTCTATCATTACTTTTATTCTTTGTATAATTTTTGGAATATCACTAGGTATTAGTTTAATTGTAGTTATTTCTGCACTTATTCTCCTTACGCCATTAATGCTTAAACTTTCTAGAATAATATATATTAATATGTTTGTGAGTTTTAAGGAATAATTTGTCATAAAACCATGTGTTTAACCGTTTACAAGAAAATTAGACGGTATTTAATAAATTCATTTTTTGTATTACTAATCTTTAAAAACAATTTGGGCTACATTATGATATTCTTCAACTTTATAAAAACGCAATAAGAAATCTAAATCTGGTGTAATTACTTCTTCTAGATATTCTCCATAAAAATTTAATACATTACTATAATTCTCAATATAATACTTTACTAATTCGTCAGAGATAGTTTTATTCATCAATAGTGATAAAAAAAGGCTTTTATAATCATTTTCATTATAAGATGAATTCTCTTTTACTAAAAACAAATCATTAATTCCATCAACAGATGTTATTCCTTTCTTAGAATCGAAGAATACTAATGATGCTTCCTCTACATCATTAGGATTATAATCAGAAGAAATTTCTTCATAATTAATAGAGGTTGCATCATTTATTTCTTCTGTTAAATCTAAATTATTATAATGCTCTAGAAATTTATCAATAAATTGTTTTACTTCACTTGTTTTCATTAAAACAATTAATTTTCCATTAGTGATTTTCTTAAATGCAGTGAATTGATTTGATAAAATCTCTTCATTTAGTTTTTTGTCTTCTTTAGAACTTAAAAAGTTTAATGCTAGTTTAGATTCAATAGATTTTTTTTCTTTTTGAATCATTTCTTGATCATATTCATTAACTACTGAAATACCAGAAAACCACCATTCATTTTTCCAAAGAGCCATACCAATATAAACAATATCGTCTATATTTTTAAAATCCTTAATTGCACTATATGATTTTTTTGTCAAATTAAATTTCATATTAGTTGCTATGTGTTCCAAAAATATATTTTCAGAATCTTGACCTTTGTATAAAAAGAATCCTATTACTTTATTTGATACAGAAAGAATATCGTTATAAAGTGGATGGTTTCTACCCAAAATCTCACCTGCCCATTCTTTACCTTTCATACTGAGCAATCTTGTATATGTAGAAAACACAGCATTATCATGATAATCTCTTAACATTTCAACTAAGTACCCTTTGTTGTCTTTATTTTCCAAAATATTAGTCTCCTCTTTATTTAAGTCAAGAAAACAATCTGTATAAAATAAATAATTAGTAAACAACACCTTATCTATATACTCACGTATTAGATAGAAATTTTTTTCCTGCGCATCAATTTTATAAAAATTTTGAAGTTGTGTGTTTTGAGGAGCGTACTCGTATTCATCTTCAAAAACCGACATCACTTCAAATGATAATAATTTTATACTTAAATGATGTGGATTAAAAAATTTATTACTTGTTAAAGTAGAAATAAAATACCAAACCAAAAATTGCACGTCCTCTGCATTTATTTCATCATCAATATAATCAATACTAACTTCAAAAAATGGAAGTTTCTTTTTATATAATTCATTATGTTTATTTTTAAAGGATATAAAAAAATTTGTTTCAGAAATAATATCTTCAAAATAAGAAACTAACAAACAAGATATTAAAACATAATCTTTCTTATTTAAACTATTTCCAAAAAAATTATTCGCTATTCTACTATTAAAAATTTTGTAAATTTTATTTGCTATACTTAAATAATAAGTATCTGTTTTAGAATGATTGTTATAAGGTTTAACATCTAACCAATCGTTAATAAATATCCTTTTTTTCATATTTATATCAAAATTTATAATGGTGTAAAATTATTAAAATAAATTGATTCTACTCCTCTGTATTGCGAAAAATAGTTAATAACTTTATAATAAATTAGAAATAAATTATCGTTCGGTTTTTAAAAATTTCTCAAATTTGCTTTCTAAATTTTAGAAATCATGAAAAAACACAACTTTAGTGCAGGACCTTGTATTTTGCCACAATCTGTTTTAAAACAAGCATCAGAAGCTGTTTTAAATTTTAACAATTTAAACCTTTCTTTAATCGAAATTTCACACCGTTCCAAAGAGTTTGTTGCGGTAATGGAAAAAGCAAGAGCTTTGGTTTTAGAGTTATTAGATTTAGAAAACAAAGGCTATTCTGTATTGTTTCTTCAAGGAGGAGCTAGTTTAGAGTTTTTAATGGTTCCTTATAATTTTCTTAAAATTGGAGGAAAAGCCGATTATTTAGATACTGGAATATGGAGCTCAAAAGCCATTAAAGAAATTAAAAAATTAGGTGATGTAAATGTGGTTGCTTCATCAAAAGATAAAGAATACAGCTACATTCCTAAAGATTTTACTATTGATAAAAATGCCGATTATTTTCATTGCACAAGCAATAATACTATTCGTGGTACGCAAATAAAAGAATTTCCTAAAACTAGTATTCCTTTAGTTTGCGATATGAGTTCAGATATTTTTTCAAGAGTACTTGATTTTTCTCAATTTGATGTGATTTATGCAGGAGCACAAAAAAATATGGGTCCTGCAGGAACAACACTTGTTGTAGTTAAAACGGAATTATTAGGCAAGACTGGTCGTGATATTCCAAGTATGTTGGATTATCAAATTCATATTGATAAAGACAGTATGTTTAATACACCTGCTGTTTTTCCTGTGTATGTTTCTATGCTTACTTTACAATGGTTAAAAGATTTAGGAGGAATTAAAGCAATAGAAAAAATTAATAATGCTAAAGCCGAATTGCTCTATGGCGAAATTGATAATAATCCATTATTTCAAGGAACTGCTGCTAAAGAAGATAGATCATATATGAACGTAACTTTTTTATTGACTGATGATAGTAAAACTGAAAAATTCAATCAATTATTAGAAGAAAATGGCATTAACGGATTAAAAGGACATCGTTCTGTTGGAGGATATCGTGCAAGTATGTACAATGCTTTACCTCTAGAAAGCGTTCAAGTACTTGTGAGTATTATGAAATCTTTATAATTAAACTGAATAGCAAAACAACAATTCAACGCATTAACAAACAAAAACAATGAAAGTATTAGCAAACGATGGTATAGCACAAACAGGAATAGACCAATTAGAAAAAGCAGGTTTTGAAGTAATTACAACCAATGTAGCACAAAATCAATTAGAAGATTATATCAACAAAAACAATATTGATGTAATTTTAGTAAGAAGCGCCACACAAGTAAGAGCAGAATTAATTGACGCTTGTCCAAGTATCAAAATTATTGGTCGTGGTGGTGTTGGAATGGATAATATTGATGTAGAATATGCACGTGAGCAAGGCTTACACGTAATTAACACACCAGCAGCTTCCTCACATTCTGTTGCTGAATTGGTTTTTGCACACCTATTTGGAATGGTTCGTTTTTTATATGACGCTAATAGAAATATGCCTTTAGAAGGCGATTCTAACTTTAAAGGATTAAAAAAAGCGTATGCTAAAGGAAAAGAACTCAAAGGAAAAACTTTAGGTGTTTTTGGTTTTGGAAGAATAGGACAAGCTACTGCCAAAATTGCTTTAGGCGTTGGAATGAAAGTGGTTGCTTTTGATCCGTTTTTAGAAGAAATTGATGTAACATTAGATTTTCACGATGGACAAACCGTCAATTTTAATATAAAAACCATTTCAAAAGAAGACGTTTTAAAACAAGCTGATTTTATCACTTTACACGTACCAGCACAAAAAGAATATGTTATTGACGAAAAAGAAATCAAAGCAATGAAAGATGGCGTTGGTATTGTAAATGCTGCTCGTGGAGGTGTTGTAAATGAATACGAGTTAGTACAAGCCTTAGAAAGCGGAAAAATAGCTTATGCAGCACTAGATACTTTTGAAAACGAGCCAACACCTGCAATGCAAATATTAATGAACAATCACGTATCCTTAAGCCCACACATTGGTGCCGCAACACAAGAAGCCCAAGACCGTATTGGAAGTGAATTAGCAACCCAAATTATTAGCCTATTAAAATAAAACGGAATACTGAAGACTGAAGACTGAAGACCGAAGACCGAAGACCGAAGACCGTAGACTGAAGACTGCAAACTGAAGACTGAAAACTAAAAAAATGGCAACAATTAAACCTTTTAAAGCGGTACGAACAACGAGAGACAAAGTCGCTTTAGTTTCTTCACGTTCTTATGATGCTTATTCTCATGCAGAATTAGGAGCGCAATTAAACTTTAATCCATTTTCATTTTTACATATTATTAGTCCGAGTTATGCCATTGGAGAAAAAATATCAATGGAAGAACGCTTTGCCAATATTCACAATAAATATCAAGAATTTAAAGAAAAGCATACGTATATAAAAGAAGATAAACCAGTTTATTATATTTACCAAAAAATCACGCCAGAACAGGAATTTATTGGTATTATCGCGGCTTCAAGTACAGATAATTACAAGAATAATATCATTAAAAAACACGAAAAAACACTTAAAAAAAGAGAAATATTATTTAAAAATTACCTAAAAGCAACAGGTTTTAATGCAGAACCTGTGTTACTTACCTATCCAGACAACAAAAAAATTGATGAAATAATTCATAAATACCAGCAACAAAGAGCTGAATATGAATTTACTACTGCAAATCACAAAACACATCTTTTATGGATTGTTGATGATGAGCAAGACATAATAACCATTACGCAAGAATTTAAGCGTATAAATGCTTTGTATATTGCTGATGGTCATCATCGTTCTGCATCCTCTTATTTGTTAGCGGAAGAACTGAAAGCTGAAAACCCGAATCATACTGGAGAAGAACCTTATAATTTTTGCTTAAGTTATTTAATTTCAGAAAGTAATTTAAAAATAGCAGAATTTAATCGTTTAGTTAAAAACCTAACACATTTTAACAAGGAAGACTTTTTATCTAAGCTTTCCAAGAATTTTACACTTACAAAATTACAACAGAACACTTACAAACCTACAAAACCTCATAGCTTTAGCATCTACATAGGCAATGAATTGTATAAGGCTGATTTCAAACAACCTAAAAAAGGTTATAAAACATGTTTACACGAGTTAGATACACATATTCTATATAAATATATTTTAAAGAAAATTTTAAATATAAAAAATCTAAGAACTGATAAAAAAATCACTTATGCAGCATATCATAAAGGACAAGAGTATTTAAAAACGAAAGTTCAAAAAGGCGATTATCAAATTGCCTTTGGATTGTATCCAATAACTGTAAATCAATTAAAACAAATTGCAGATAATGAGTTAACCATGCCTCCAAAATCAACGTATATATTGCCTAAATTAAGGAGCGGTTTAATTATCTATGAATTTTAAAATTCAAACACTTACCATTTAACTTTTCAACTTTTACAAATGAAACCAATCACTACAGAAACACAGATAAGAGTACGTTATAGCGAAACTGACCAAATGGCTTATGTGTATTATGGTAATTATGCACAATATTTTGAAGTGGCACGTGTAGAGTGTTTGCGTTCTTTAGGAGTTTCATATAAAGAACTTGAAGAACAAGGTATTATGCTTCCTGTATTAAAGTTGGAAGTAAATTTTCATAAACCAGGAAAATACGATGATTTATTAACTATAAAAACAACTGTTAAGAAAAAACCAAGTGTGCGTATTGAATTTCATTTTGAAATTTTTAATGAACAAAACGAATTGATTACAACAGGATTTACTTCTTTGGTTTTTATAGATATGAAAAAAAACAGACCTACAAAAGCACCTCAATTAATTTTAGATTACTTTAAATAAAATATTTGACACTAATTTAATTTTCCCTTTTACCTATAACAATCACAGCATATCTCACAAACAACATCAACATTATAGGCAACATAGCAAGATTAAAAACTTGAATTTTTAAAAACCATAGAATTGCCATAATAACTAAAAGAAGTATTAAAAAAAGATAATATTTTTTTAAAAAGGAATTCTTTTCTTCGTTAAAAACATAAAAAGAAACTATTAAATTTGGAAAAAATGCCCAAAAAATATTTAGATTGTTTTTAGTAGCAGTATGATCGGTTGCAAACCACAACAACACCACTAATAAACCTACTAAACCTGTGGTAAATAATAAAATAAAATCTATCTTTTTAGTTTGTTTATTGTTTTTCACATCTAAGTAAGTAAGGAAAAACACTAATAACGCAAGGACTGAAAAAACCACAAAAGGTGTAAAAAATAGTCCATTTACATGTTGCTCTTTCTGCTTGAATAAAATATTTTCTTTCGCAACTAAAGGCTGTGGTTTACCATCAACAATAATCTGAGCGGTTTTAAAATTTTCATAAATATAACTTGGTAAAAAAGTATATTCTTTTGGAGTAGCTTTTCTATCTATTACAGCTCCTAAAGCAATATCAATTCCATATTTTCCCCAAGGGTGATGTTCTAATTTCTGATAAATTAAATCTCTAAAGGTTTTATTATTATTGAGAAGTTCATCTTTGTAAACTACTTCGTTCTTTAGTATTTCCGAATTAACAAATCGTAATTTTGTTGCGCAATTATCAAAAAAGAAATCGTATAAATATTTTTTATTTTCTGGTCTTGCGTTATTTTGTAAATAATTAAAATAAGCCTGTTTTTGCTCTTGATTTAAATTGAGCACTTGCTCTACCACACTCCTATTCTGCTGTTTGTAATATCTATAAAAATTATGGAATTGATTCACTCCCAAATCATACAATAATTTTCCACGCATAAATTTTGTATAAAAATTGGGTGTATTAAAATCGTATGTGCCATAATTAAACACTACATCA
>Ga0256840_1000708_pt1 | contig 33397 bp, 38 predicted proteins | sample 355202metaG_FD_185969 | JGI IMG/M metagenome (GOLD analysis project Ga0256840, IMG submission 185969) | Hydrothermal vent microbial communities from Mid Atlantic Ridge, Atlantic Ocean - 355-202 | ecosystem: Environmental > Aquatic > Marine > Hydrothermal vents | place: Atlantic Ocean: Mid...
CGCTCAGCTCGTCCATCTTGTAGTAGAGGAGGTTCGCGACCTTTCTGCAGTCCTTCTCCTCGATAGCCTTCAGTATCTCTTCCATCTCAAAACACCTCGGAACAACTACCTCCCGTGAGTATTTAACGCTTTGGTTGGTTGGATTAAAGATTAAAAGAGACGGCTGCCCGTTGCTGGTTCATCCCTTTTGGGATACCAATATCATGCGGGAGATTTTTAAGGGTCTTCCCGGAGATGATACCATGCTTCAAGTGATTTTCCTCGGTACGGGCGGTATAATGCCCACCAGGGAGAGAAACGTTCCGGCAATAGCGCTCCGCTACAAGGGCGAGATCGTACTCTTCGATGTCGGGGAAGGCACCATCAGGCAGATGAACACGGCAAAGCTCAGCCCTATGAAGGTGGAGAAGATTTTCATCACCCACTTCCACGGCGACCACTACCTCGGCCTGGCTGCATTGATCCAGACGATGAACCTGTGGGATAGGGAAAAGCCCCTCCACATCTACGGCCCCAAACACACCTTCGAGTTCGTCCAGCACTTCCTCAACAGCGGCTTCTTCAGGCCGGGCTTTGAGATACACGTCCACGAGCTGGGCGAGACGAGGCTGAAGTTCGGTGACTATGAGATCTGGAGCTTCAAGGTCGAGCACGGGATTCCGGCCCTGGGCTACGTATTTAAGGAAAAAGACCGGCGCGGGAAGTTCCTGCCGGAGAAGTTGATGGAATACGGCCTGAGCGAGGGCCCGATACTTGGGAAGCTTGAGCGTGAAGGTAAAATCGAGTGGAACGGGAAAACGGTTTCCCTTGAAGACGTCACCGGGCCGAGAAGAAAGGGCGTCAAGGTCGTCTACACCGGCGACACCGAGCCCGCTGAAAGGGTCAGGCTCTTCGCCGAAAATGCCGACCTTCTAATCCATGAGGCCACCTACCTGGATCCAGCCCACAGGGGCGACAGCTACCACTCAACGGTGGGGGAAGCCTGTGAGGTCGCTAAGAGGGCCAAGGTGAAGCTTTTGGCATTATTCCACAGGGCCTTCCGCTACACCTACGACGAATACCTGAGCAGGGCCTCGCGGATATGCGGGGATTTTGGGGGGGATTTCATAGTTCCGAGGGACTTCGACGTCTTGACGTTTAAATCCGGCATATTCAGCGTGAGAAACCTTCTGGAGGGAAGGAGATGAGCTACCTGAGGTACGTTAAGCTCATAGGCACGATGCATGTTTCACCGGAGAGTAGGGATGAAGTCGTTAGGACTATTCTATCGGAGAGGCCCCACGCGATAGCGATAGAGCTGGACAGGACGAGGTTCATGGCCATGAGCGGGGGCGAGAAACAGGGGCTGAGTCTGGGAGACTCCCTCAAGTACGGGAGAAGGGGCTTGGTTAATTATCTCCTCGCCAAACTCGAGGAGAAACTGGGTGAGGAATTCGGCATGGCACCTGGTGGTGAGATGATGGCCGCCATTGAGGCGTCCAGAGTGCTTGGGGTGCCCCTGTACCTTATCGACGAGGATATAAATTTCATCCTTGGTAGAATACTTGCAGCTCCGTTCAGGGAGAAGGCGCTTCTGGTGCTCGAAAGTCTGGCCGTTTTCCTTCCCCTCGGCGCGGGTGGAGGAACGGAGGAGAACTTGATGGAGGGCTACCGTACTATGATGCTCCAGTTCCGGAGACGTTATCCCTACCTCTACAGGGTGTTGGTGGATGAGAGGAACGAGGTAATGGCTAGGAATCTGATATCCATAGTCGATTCCCTGCTTGCGGTGGGTATTAAAAGGCCACGGGTGGTTGCGGTGGTCGGTCTCGGCCACAGAAACGGTATCGAACACATCTTGGATCGTCAAAGAGTGGTCACCGCGCCGGGAACCTCCATCAGAGGCCTCTTTTGAAAACCTAAGTGTCGTTACGTTTATATTTGGAAGCATCGAGAAAGTTTGGGGATTGCCATGAAGGAAAGGCTGGAGAAGATGCTGAACGTTAAGGTCTTGGAGATCGAGGAGCAGGACGACAAAATAGTGGTGTACGTCCCTGAAGACCAGGTTAGAATTGCGGTAGGAAGTGGAGGAGCTGCGGTTAAGGCCGCCGAACTCGTCCTCGGCAAGAAGATTGAGGTGAAGGGTAGGTGAGGTTCCGCAGGGGCGAGCTCGAAGACCTGGCGGTATCGTTCCTGGTTCTTGTCTTGCTATTTTCCAACTTTGAGCCCAGACTCTTTGGTTATGCGTCCATCGCAGTACTGACGGCTTTCGTGTTCCATGAGCTCGCCCACCGTCTCACCGCCAGGAGTTACGGCTACACTGCGTTCTACAAACGATGGGACGCCGGAATCGTTCTGGCGCTTGCAGTGGGGATCCTCAGCCGGCTGGCAACGGGGACCACGTGGATATTCGCGGCGGTTGGCGCAGTTCAGGTGTACGCACCATACGCCTACGATGAACGTGGGGGTCTTCGGCAGAATAGCCATTGCAGGTCCAGCCACCAACGTTGCCGTTGGGGTGGTTGCCCTGCTTGCGGCAAGGATGCTCTCCCCCGCAACATTTCCCTGGCACGCCGCCAGGATAACGGCGTCCGTTAACCTGTGGCTGGCCCTCTTTAATCTCTTCCCGTTTCCTCCACTGGACGGCTGGAAGGTCTTCCACTGGAACGCCGGATACTGGGCCATTGCTGCCGGCCTGGCTTATTTTCTGTACACCCTAGTGTAACACTCTTGGTGATATAAACGGGAAAAGTTAAATAGGCCCGTACTCACTTCTATCATGGTGGTTCCGATGGAGTACAAGAACCCGATAGGCGTTGATATTGACCTCGAAACCGGTGTCATTCCAGGGGCAAAAAAGCTCGTCAGAAAGCTCAGCGACCTGAGGGGATACTTCGTCGATGAAAAAGCCTACAAAGAGCTTCTCAAGGATAACCCGGTTGTCTATGAGGTATACGCGGTCGAGCAGGAGGAAAAGGACGGAGACCTGAACTTCGCCACGACGGTTCTCTACCCGGGCAAGGTTGGAAAGGAGTTCTTCTTCACCAAGGGACACTACCACTCCAAAGCTGACAGGGCGGAGATATACTACGGCATCAAGGGGAAGGGGGGAATGCTCCTCCAGACCCCGGAAGGAAAGGCCGAATGGATAGAGATGAGGCCCGGAACGGTCGTCTACGTCCCGCCATACTGGGCCCACAGGACGGTTAACACGGGCGACGAGCCGTTCATCTTCCTGGCGATATATCCGGCCGATGCTGGCCACGACTACGGCAGCATAGCCGAGAAGGGCTTCTCCAAGCTGGTCATTGAGGAGAACGGCGAAGTCAAGGTTGTGGACAACCCGAGATGGAAGGAGTGAGCTCTTAATTTTCCTTTTCTCACCGCAACCCTTATTAACTTTCAACGGTTACATCACTCCCGGTGATACAATGTCCTGGGACGCTCTCTACTCATCGGCCTTCGACAGGGTTCGTAAGAACCTCGGGAAAATCGGTGGGATCCTCCTCGCGTACAACACGAACATCGACGCCATAAAGTACCTTGATGGTAACGATCTTGAGCGTCGCGTAGAGACCGTTGGGGAGGATGAAGTCCTCCACTACGCCGGCGAGCTTCCAAGGATGGTAGAGAATGTTGGTCAGTTACTCGGTTCGATTCTTTGGAGTATCAAACACGGAAAAGCGGCGGAACTCTTCGTCGAGAGCTGCTCCACACGCTTCTACATGAGGGAATGGGGCTGGGACGAGCTGAGGATGGGCGGCCAGGTTGGGATAATGGCCAACCTCCTCGGCGGCGTTTACAACGTCCCGGTAATAGCCCACGTCCCCCAGGTTTCGAGGCTTCAGGCGGGACTCTTCAAGGACGGCCCGATTTACGTGCCGAAGGCCGAGAACGGAAAGCTCGAGCTGGTACACCCGAAGGAGTTCCAGGCCGACGAGGAGAACTGCATCCACTACATCTACGAGTTCCCCCGCGGGTTCAGGGTCTTTGACTTCGAGGCGCCGAGGGAGAACCGGTTCATCGGCGCGGCCGACGACTATAATCCTAACGTCTACATAAGGCCCGAGTTCAGGGAGCACTTCGAGGAGATAGCCGGAAGGGCGAGGCTGGCAATAATCAGCGGTCTCCAGACCCTGACGAGGAAGAACTACCGTGAGCCTTTTGAAGAGATGGTGCGTCACCTCGAAATCCTGAACGCAAGGGACGTTCCGGTTCATCTTGAATTTGCGTTCACGCAGGACGAGATCGTAAGAAGGTCCCTGATTGACGTCTTGGGTCAGTTCCACAGCGTCGGTCTCAACGAGGTTGAGCTGGCATCGATAATGGAGGTCATGGGTGAGAAGGGCCTCGCCGAGAAGCTCCTCGCCGACGACCCTGTGGACCCAATTGCGGTCACAGGGGCCATGCTAAGGCTCGCCGAGAGAACCAGTGTGAGAAGGATACACTTCCACACCTACGGTTACTACCTCGCTTTGACGGATTACAAGGGGGATTTCGTTCGCGATGCGCTTCTCTTCGCGGCCCTAGCAGCGGCTGCCAAGGCAAAGCTCGGCGACGTCCGCTCGATAGATGCCGTGGTCAAGGCCATGGATGTCCCGGTGAATGAGAGGGCAAAAACCGTGGAGGAGCGACTTGCCGGGGAGTACGGCATGAAGAACGGCATCGCCGACATCAATGGCTACCAGCTCTCCTTCGCCCCGACGAAGGTAGTAACAAGGCCCAAGAGCACCGTCGGAATCGGTGACACCATATCAAGTTCGGCCTTCGTGGGCGAGTTCGCCCTCCACTGAGCTTTCTTTTTGCACCAAAGTTAAAAATGGATGCAACGAATTACGGACAGGAATCGAAAGGTGGTTAACATGAAGACGCTCGTTCTTGCCGGTGGAAAGGGAACCCGGCTCTGGCCGCTGAGCAGGGAGCTGATGCCAAAGCAGTTCGTCCGCTTCATTGATGGGGAGTCGCTCTTTCAGAAAACAGTTCGGAGGGCACTTCTCTTCTCCGAGCCGGAGGAGATTTTTATAGTCACCAACAGGAATTACAAGTTCCGCGTCTTCGACGATCTTGGAGGGCTGGGCGTTGAGCTTCCAGAGGAGAACGTTCTGCTGGAGCCCATCGGCAGGAACACCCTTCCCGCTATATTCTGGGGAATAAAAACGATTCAGGAGCGGTTTGGGGACTCCATCGTCGCGGTTCTGCCGAGCGACCACCTCATCGAGGCGAACGACGACTACGTTGACGCATTCAAACGGGCGAGAATCCTAGCCGGGAACTACCTCGTAACCTTTGGAATAAAACCTATGAGGCCCCACACCGGCTACGGTTACATAAAGCCGGGCGAGGCCTTGGGGGAGGATGACGAACTCCTCGGCCACTTGGTTGAGGAGTTCAAAGAGAAACCAGACTTTGAAACTGCTAAAAGATACGTTGAGGAGGGTTACTACTGGAACAGCGGGATGTTCGCCTTCTCAAGCTCGCTCTTCATAGGGGAGGTTAGGAAGCACGCACCCGAGCTCTATACCGCCTTCGAGGACGCGGATACGGTGGAGGATGCGTATATCAACGCCCCGGAGGTCTCAATAGACTACGGCGTCATGGAGAAGACAAATAAAGCCGCAGTCGTTCCGCTCAACGTTTACTGGAATGACCTGGGAAGCTTTGATGCCATCTATGACGTCCTTGGTAAAGACGAGAGCGGCAACGCGATTCGTATGAGTGGCAAAAACGCCTACCACATAGGGATCAATTCGAGAAACAACCTCATAATGGCTGAGAGGCTCACCGTGACTGTTGGGGTGGAAGGCCTGATTATAATCGACACCGATGATGCTCTGCTGATAGCCCACAGAGGAGAGAGTCAGAGGGTCAAGGAGGTCTACAGGCTTCTCAAAGAAAGGAACGATGAGCGTGTTATGGTCCACCGTACCGCTTACCGGCCCTGGGGCAGCTACACCGTCCTTGAGGAGAACGACCGCTATAAGATAAAGCGCCTCACCGTCCTTCCAGGTAAGAAGCTCTCCCTCCAGATGCACTACCACAGGAGCGAGCACTGGGTCGTGGTGAGGGGAACGGCCAGGGTAACCGTCGGCGATAAGGAAGTACTCCTACGACCGGGGGAGAGCACCTTCATCCCCGCGGGGGTTAAACACCGTCTTGAGAACCCAGGGCGGGTGGTCCTTGAGGTCATAGAAACCCAGATAGGCGAGTACCTTGGTGAGGACGATATAACCCGCTTTGATGATGATTTTGGAAGGTATGACAAGGAGTAGCGGTTAACGACGTGCTGATACGGGGTGAAGACAATGGGAAGACTGTTTGGGACGTTCGGTGTCAGGGGAATAGCGAACGAGATGATAACGCCTGAATTTGCGCTCAAGATGGGCATGGCCTTCGGGACGATGCTCAGAAGGGAGGGGAGGAAAAGCCCTCTTGTTGTCATAGGCAGGGACACGCGCGTTAGCGGGGAGATGCTGAAGAATGCTCTGATAAGTGGACTGCTCGGTGTCGGCTGTAACGTGGTGGACGTTGGAATTGCCCCCACCCCGGCGATACAATGGGCAACCGATCACTTCAACGCAGACGGCGGGGCGGTTATAACTGCCTCCCATAACCCTCCAGAGTACAATGGCATAAAACTCTTAGAACCGAACGGTATGGGACTGAAGAAGGAGCGTGAGGCCGTTGTTGAGGACGTGTTCTTCAACGGGGACTTTGAGGGGGCAAGGTGGGATGAGATAGGCGAGGTCAGGGAGGAAGACGTTATCAAACCCTACATCGAGGCAATAAAGGCCCGTGTGGACGTTGAGGCTATTAAAAACCGGAGGCCCTTCGTGGTTGTGGATACTTCCAACGGTGCAGGCAGTCTGACACTCCCATACCTGCTCAGGGAGCTCGGCTGCAAGGTCGTCAGCGTCAACGCCCATCCGGACGGCCACTTCCCGGCCAGAAATCCCGAGCCGAACGAGGAGAACCTGAGGGAGTTCAAGGAGATCGTGAAGGCCCTTGGAGCTGACTTCGGCGTTGCCCAGGACGGCGACGCCGACAGGGCGGTGTTCATAGACGAGAACGGCAGGTTCATCCAAGGCGACAAGACCTTCGCGCTCGTCGCCGATGCCGTTCTGAGGGAGAACGGCGGTGGGCTTCTCGTTACCACTATAGCCACGTCCAACCTTCTCAATGATATAGCGAAGAGGAACAACGCGGAAGTCATGAGAACCAAAGTCGGCGACCTCATCGTGGCGAGGGCTCTCCTCGAGCAGGACGGAACGATAGGGGGGGAGGAGAACGGCGGCGTTATCTTCCCGGACTTCGTCCTCGGAAGGGACGGGGCTATGACGACGGCAAAGATAGTCGAAATCTTCGCGAAATCTGGCAAGAGGTTCAGCGAGCTGATTGATGAGCTCCCGAGATATTATCAGTTCAAGACGAAGAGAAAGGTGAACGGAGACAGGAAGGCGACAGTCGCAAAGGTTGCCGAGCTTGCCAAAGCGAAAGGCTACAGTGTTGACACCACTGATGGAACCAAGGTACTATTTCCGGATGGCTGGGTCCTTGTCAGGGCCAGTGGAACGGAGCCAATAATAAGGATATTCAGCGAGGCGAAGGAAGAAGGGAACGCACGGAGGTACCTGGAACTCGGACTCAAGCTTTTGATGGAAGGTGAAGCAGCAGGGTAAATATTTCCCGTTTGTTACCCTTTGTAATTGACTTTTTCTCTTCTGGAAGTCTCACCGCTCACAGCTGGGATGCAATCAGTGATAGAATGATGATAAAAAGGAAACTTGGTGTTGTGTTCGGGATTTTTATTGGACTTTTAATGGTAGGAGCGGTGGTAAGTGCAGCGCCCTACTACAAGAAGATATCTCAGTGCACTTGGTATGGGGAGGATTATGAGACCAAGTCGTTATCCCTCATGGGAGGGAGGGTGGGCGTACGCAGCGGCGTACTTGCATGTATGCACCCCCTGTTACTGGTATGATGGAACCAACAGGGGTGTGTTTTTGGGAATGCAGACTTGCTTGAGGTGATTCCTGAAAACACCTTGTGTTCCGTGGAAACCGTCACATATTTTGACGTGATGGGGGCCCTTATGAAGGCTTATGCCTCTGTCGGAGTCCCTCCAGGAAGTGTCTGAACGCGGTGGTGCCGTATGGGACGACGTCTGCTTTGGGTGTTTTTGTTTGCTTTCTTCCTTTTCTCTGGTTACGCCTCCGCATCCCCCTTTTGGTTTAAACCCGGCTCGGAAGTTCAGTACTATGCAAACGCCGCCACGTCACGGGCCATAAATGCATGGGGGGTTGTGTACTACCACTGGAGTAACTGCACCGCCAACGTGGGTTTTCAGAGAATCAAGCTGTCCTTTGATGTTATAAACGTCTCCGGAGAATGGGCCCTTGTAAGGATTCGTGTAGATCTTTACGGTGGTACCTCACTTAGATGGCCTTATTCTGACGTTTATGCATATTATCCCTCATTCTGTGTGCCCCCTTTTCCAAATCCGCTGAATGTGACGCCCTATCATGCTGGGGATGTTCCCCTAAAATGGGCTGACTACGGCACGGAAGTGAATCTTACCGGTTACTACAGGATAAACCTCCCCTCGGGCTGGTTTACTCTACGACTGGGGAGTCCTTCGGTCACACAGCCCTCTCTGGTCTTTATCCGGTAAACGGTTCCTACGTACTCCTGAATAGGAGGAGGATGATTCTGAGTGCCAAGGTTCTCAACTCCACAACCTACGTAACATATTACGGGAATTTCACCGGACCCAACGTTCTGGTGATGGGTGAACCGATAAACCTTACGGATCCCAGCGGGAGTAATGCGTTTTTAAGGACATTGCTTGTCTATAACCCATCTTCCGACGTCTCCATAGGTCTGCTTGGAATAATCCCCGACCTTGAGGCCTCGTTAGGTATATATGCCCTCGTTGTTTCGGATGATACCGGTAAGGGGTTTCAACCTGAGGTTATTGGTGGAGAGGTTAGGAGAGCAGTGGCACCAAGGGTGGTTCTCTATGAGTTGAGATACCCACGTAGTCCCCCTGACCTTAACCACCCATTACTGGCTTCATATAAACATCCAATCTCCAGTACATGGGTTCTGGCTGTTATCTGCCTGGTTGTGCTTGTTGTAGTGTTACTGTGGAGGTGGTTATGGAGTGAACTTTAAGAGTATCTTCCTCTGGGAATTTGGGGACATGCTCCGTCTAATGATCTTTCTTCTGGTGGTATTCTCACTGACGTATCTTCTGGGATGAGCTATCTCAGGCTCCAATGGGAGGTGGGAAGTTCCAACGCTTTACGTCCCCCTATTTATGGGAGGGGGAACCCTCTGGGTAGCATGACTGCTGAACATCTGTTTACCTACCCCTCGATGGCGATGGGGTTTTGGGTACTACTTGCCTTGGGGATCGCGATCTTTTCCATAATCGGTTTTAGATACGATCGTGAGAAGGGTTATGCACTTTCTGTTTATTCGCTCCCTTATTCAAAGCTGGAGATATTCTTGGGAAAGCTGCTCTCGATATTCCTCCTCTCGGTGATGGCTTTATACATTCCGATTTTGGTTATTGATATATTCCCAAACGTGGATACCCTTCACTTCATCGAGGCTATAATACTTACAAGATTTTACTTCAACGCGCTTATTTTTGCACTGTATTTCGTGCTCTTTTCCATAGCAATCTCTACACTCTCTTCAGTGGTTCTGCAGGACATGTTCCTCGCGTTTATTGCATCGTTTTTTCTGCTTGTACTGCCGTTCTTTGCCGGCTTAGACTGGCCTCCTTTCTTTTTTATATTCATGATCCCTAAGTCTCTGGCTGGGATTTCGCCCTTTGAGGCGTTCTTCCTGTTCTGGGGTTTGGTTGCCCCCATTGTGCTTGTGTTACTCTCAGGTCTAATCTTCCTCAGGAGGGATGTCTTGTGAGGATGAGAATTGGTTTTATGCTATCTCTTGCGGTTCTGCTCTCATTGACTGGACTGTGGGGTACCTTCTTAACGGCTGGATCCACAACGGGGTACGTGGGTCCGGTTGTGCCCGCGACCTCCAGAGGGGATACCACATACCTGTCGTGCCATGCCCCTGGATAGATGGAAGTAAACGTATCGCTTAACGGCAACGGGAGATTCTTTGTGGTTGACCAGTTTTCCAACACAACAGTTTTCAGTGCACCCATTGGAGGGCATTTCAACGGGATTGTGGTGCTACCCAAGGAGGGGAGCTATGCAATCTACACATCTACCTCGTCCCTTACCTTCTCTGGACACTACAGGGGGATGTATCCAACCTTCAGGGTTCAGAGAGTTCTGTACCTCACCATAGCCACGCTCTCAATCCTTTTTGCAGTTTGGAGGTGGTGGCGTTGATTGAAGCTAAAAATCTCACTAAGAGATTTGGACGGACAGTGGCCCTGAACGGGATCACCGTTAAGATGTCCTATGGCATCAGCCTAATCCTCGGTCCTAACGGCGGGGGTAAGAGCACCTTCCTAAAGCTCGTTGCTGGTGTTTACAGACCAACCTCCGGAAAGGTCACTCTCTTTGGGGAGAACCCCTGGAGGAGTTCAGGGGTTAAGTATAGAATAGGAGTTGCCTACGATCCTGTCTCTTTTCCCCTTCAATTACCGGGAGGGAGTGGCTGGAGTCCATTGCTAGGTCCAAAGGTTACGGTGATGGGAGGTCGAGCGGATTGAAAAACTCTTTCACCTTGATTTCCTGGATAACCGAACCAGTAGTTACTCGGCCGGGATGATGAAAAAACTCGCCGTAGCGCAGGCTTTCATCGGCGAACCCGAGCTGATCATGATCGACGAGCCGTTCACCAGCGTGGATTTTAATACAATGGTAGAGTTTCTGAAACTGTTCAAGAGGCTCAGAGATGGAACAATTTTCTCCTGATAAGCCATATATGGGAGCCCCTAAGGTCCATTGTGGATAACGTCTATGTCATCTCCAACGGTAGCCTGATACTTCATGGAGAGGCAGCGGAGCACTGGGAAGAGATAGAAAAATTATTCAGACCTCTTTAGAATGAGCCTTTTCAGTATCTCCGCCGCCTCCTCGACGCTCATGGGGACCTCTTCATGTATGCCAAGGGTGTGGAAGAGCTTGACGATTTCGGGGGCATCTAAATTGGCCCTCTCTATCAGTTCCGGTCTGAGAAAGAGCTCACGGGGGCTCCCCTCGAAGATCACGGATCCGTCCAGCACGTAAACTCTGTCTGCGAGCCGGATCACCCTGAGGTCGTGGGTCACAACGATTACCGTTCTGCCCTCCTCTTTCCATCGGCGTATCATATCAAGGACGAAGTTCCTGTTTTTCAGGTCGAGGTCTCTGGTTGGTTCATCAAGCAGGAGAACCTCCGGTTCCGTGCTCAGCACCGCGGCTATCGAGGCCTTTTTCTTTTCCCCACCGCTGAGGTTGTATGGATGTCTATCGGCCAGCCTTTCAATCCCGAGTAACCTCAGAGCCTCAAAAGCTTTTTTAGTTCCCCCTTTCCCCCATATATGGAGCGGGCCGAATGCCACGTCATCCAGCACGGTCGCGCTGAAGAGCATAACATCAGGGTTCTGAAACAGAAAACCCACCTTTCTTCTGAAATTCCTGTCTGTCATCGTTTCCTCCGTCACTGGCTTCCCCTCAAAGAGAACCTCCCCCTCCGTCGGTAGCAGGATGGCATCCATTATCTTGAGGAGTGTTGTCTTCCCGGCCCCGTTCGGTCCGATTACCGCGAGGGTCTCTCCCTTCCTGACCTCGATGTTCACGCCCCTTAGGGCCCACTCACCGGTTGGGTACCTGTAACCAACGTTTCTAAGCTCGTAAATCTTCACCTGAACACCTCCGTTGTCACGACCGCGAGTGCCAGGAGAATCAACGTAAACACTGCTAGGGCGTAGTCTGTTTTTCCTATCTTTAATTCCTCTGAACGCAGAGTATCGTTGGAGTAGCCTCTGGCCAGCATTGCGTAGTACACCTCCTCACCAAGGGAATTGGCTTTTATGAAAGTTGCCCCCATGTGCTTTCCTGCCTCTTTCCAGCTCTCCACGAGGCCCAGATTACCGGCCAGCCTTGAGCGTCTTGCATGCATTGAGTCCAGTAGGAGCTTCGCGAGGAGGAAGATGTATCTGTACGCGAGGGTAGTTATGGTTATAACCGCTCCAGGAACCCTGAGGCTGGTTAGGGCGGATACGAAGTCCTTCCACCGAGTTGTCATTGTGAAGAGAATGGTGTATGAAACGGCCGTTGCGACCCTTAACGTGAAGAGGGCCGCCCACGTCAGCCCCTCCCAGCTTGCACTCCATTCCGTGAAGGGAAAGGTGAAAACGGGCCTTCCGGGGGTCATGAAGATAGATGGTACCGCTATCAGTCCGGTGAAGACAGGGATGAAGAACCATACCCTCTTTATAAAATACGAAATGCGAATGTGGGAGAGGAGTGCAAAGATCAGCGGAACGGTGTAAAAAAATAGAATAACGTAGATGTTCCGCAGGGAGACGACCACTGTTACGAGGATGAGGAGGGAGAGTAGCTTAACCCTTGGATCCGCCTGCTGGAGCAGGCCACTCTTCCTTGCGTACCTCTCGGAGAACACCGCCTCTGTGGTAAATTCAAGCACTTCCCTTGCCGTGCTCTCCAGGAGTCCCTCCATCTCGTTCACCCGCGGGTTCAGCCTTTGACCCCTCCACCCGTCAGCTTCACCACCACGTAGTAGAATCCAATGACCAGGGCAACGCCGACTATAGCGGAGAGGATGTATCCAGCCGATGCGTGGAGCTTGTCCTCCCACCCTGGAACGTTGTAGTCTGGGAGAACGGCATGATTCCACACGTTGGACAGTTTTTCCATGCCCGGAAGCTTCTGACCAACCATGTGTTCAATCGTGCTGACATCCCACTCCCCCCAAGCATCCCCATAGTTCCACACGAGCAGTATTCCCAGCGGTGAAAGCACTACCATAACGGCGACCGCGGTTAGGAGGGCTTTTGTAAGGCGGTCCATCGTTTCACCCCCTCGTCCGAAGTATCTTTCTCATCTCAAAGAGATCCGGCCGGCTCTTCCTTACGTACCACACAACCGCTCCAGTCACCACTGCGGCGGCAGGTCCCGCCGTCAGCAGGTGTGCAACGGCCATCGCCGGAACCGAGACACTCAGGGTATACGGGCAGTAACCGGGCTGTACGTATGGTTGTATCCCAAGTTCCGTCCCGGCCACCGTCGCCGCTGTGACTATACCGACGTAAGCACCGATACCAGCTGAGATGGCCTCGTCCAGCCCGACCCTCTTTGAGAGGAACCGATAAGTGTAGTACCCCACGAATGGGAGGACGACACCCATGTTAAAGACGTTGGTGGCGTAACTCGTTATTCCCCCATCACCGAAGAAGAGGGCCTGTATTAGGAGAACTATCGTGAGCGAGACCGTTGCTGCCCATGGATCGATCAGTATTGCTATTATGGTTCCCCCCACTATATGGGCCGTTGTCCCCCCCCCGGAACCGGCAGGTTGTACATCATCACCAGGAACGCAAAGGCCGTAAGCACTCCGAGGAGCGGAACCTGCTGGGGTTTCAATTCCTTCAACCATCTGAACGCTTTGTACCAGATGGGCACCATAACAATGTAAAACAGCGCGCACGTGTAGGGACCCAAGTATCCATCCGGGATGTGCATGGTTCACCCTCCATCCTGTTGGTGTTATCCTTTTAGAGAATAGTAACACTATATAAAAACGTTTTGGAAATCTGGTGTTATCAACTAAAGGTTTGAAAGCGGAGGATGTAAAAAAGAGGATGGTTACAGGTAGTTTCTGTCCTCTTCCTCCTGGGTTCCGGGCATCCCCTGTTCGAGCATCGCCTTCTGCATCTCCTGGACCTTCTGGAGTATCTCTTCCGTTTCCTTGGCGCGCTCATCGAGGGCGCTCATGTCAATCTCCAGACCAAGTATTCTGGTCACGGCGCTTAGCACCGCCTTTGCCGCCTTGGGGTCAACGATGTAGCCAAGGCTCTCCCCTAACAGGCTGATCCCGTACATCGAGCGGAGTTTTCCGATTCCAAGGAGGAGTCCTGCGGCCCCCACTATGGCGCCTCCCTCGTCCTCCCTCCACAGGATTTCAGTGGAACAACCCTCAAGCTTCTTCTTGTAGTGTTCGAGAAGTCTCTCGTGGGTTACTGCGGCCAGAACCCTTGGCTCCCCCTGAAGCTCGGGTACTTGGAATCCCCCCATGGTGATTATTTCTTTTGCTCCAAACTCGCTTGCAAAGTCGAGCATTTTGCCGACGACTTCGTAATGACCAGGACTGTCCGTTGGGGCCACCTGCTGGTCGCCGGTGATTATTATGAGGTCCCTACCCTTCTCGTCTGGATTTTTCCAGTAATAAAACTCGTTCTTCATCAGCTCTACTACAGCGTTTTTCCGTATAATGACCTGATGCATGAAGTGAGGGGAGTACAGGTCGGCGAATTTCACCGCATTTAACTCCTGGATCATATGATCCGCCGCGAGCTTCCCCACGAGCCCTATGCCCGGCAGTCCCTCCACAAAAATTGGATCCTTGAGCTCTGGTCTTTCGTACATATGAATGGTGGTCTCCCTCATTTTTTCACCCCTTCTGGAGTCCCAGCTCCTCACGCTTCAGCCTGCGCCGGTACTCCCCGTACGGATCCTCGGGTGAGAACCTTGATGGATGCGCTACCTTGGTCTTTGTCCCGCATACGGGGCAGACCTCCCTCAGTGTGTACCTCCCACAGCTGGGACATTTTTTTATACGAAACCTCATGCCTATCCCTTCAGGCGCTTCTCTTTTTAACCTTCTTAATGCGTTTTTCCTTCCTGATAAGGGTGGCCTCGCCGCCCGCCTCCTTGATGACACGCAGTATCTCCTCGGCTATACTTTCGAGTACCTCCTCGGCCCTGTAGTAGTCCGGGGCGGTTATATCGATCCTGTACCTCGGTGCGCCCTGGTAGGAGAACTTAACGTCTATCTCCTTTTCCTCGTTCGCCCGGTCTCTGGCCCGTACAAGGGCCTCTTTTATTATTTCAATTCCGTTGGGTTTTGCGACGGTTATCTCGAATTCCGCGTCTATCGTGACCGTTGGGATCTCAACATAGGCCTCTATGATGGGTTTGAGCGCCTCGATCCACTCATCGCTTACGATCCCCTTTAGGACGTCCGTTCCATTTTGGGCGGCGTCCTCAAAGGCGGTGTAGACCTCTCCATACTCCTCTTCCAAAGGTACCCATACCTCTCTCCAGGTCCCGTCAAAGCTTTTTCCTGTTTTATCTGCGGCCATTTTGAGCAGGTTCTCGGCCTTCTGGGCGCGCTTGTATTCTTGGAGCTTGGCCTTTCTCTGCTGCTGGTTAACACGCTTGAGGCTGAGATCAACGTGTCCCTTCTCCCTGTCAATGCGAATTACCTTCACGACTACTTTCTGGCCCTCCTTCACGTAGTCCCTGATGTTCTTGACCCAACTCGACGCAACCTCACTTATGTGCATGAACCCCTCCCTGCCCGGGTACTCGTCCAATCTGAGAAACGCGCCGTACGGATGAATGCTCTTGACGGTGGCTATAACAAACTCCCCCTCTTCAGGATAATCCTTAGCTTTTCTAGGCATGAAAATCACCTCTTTCCTTTACTTGAAGAATTTATGGAGGGAGGTTTTTAAAGTTTAGGAGAACGACGAAAGGCAAAATATGGGGGAAAAGGTTCACTCAAGAACCTCAAGAATCTTGGCCTTGATGATGCCCTTACCACCGGTAGGCTCGACAAGGGTGGCACCGCAGACGAGACAACGGACGGTTGTGGATGGGTTGCTGAAGACTATCTGCTCGTTGCCGCAGTCGATGCACTTGACGCGGAGGAACCTGCTCCTCGGCATCGGTATAAGGTTCTTTGGGAGAGCCATGTTCACACCTCCACCAGCTCGAACTTCTTAACCCTGAATCCCTTTCCTCTGGTATGGGCCTTGCCGCAGACCGTACAGCGGAAGCGGAGGTCGAGCTTCTTGACCGGCTTCTCCCTTCCGGCCGGGTTCGGCCTTGGGAAACCGCGGTAACCTTTCATAATTCTTCTGAAGCGCCTCTGACCCTGGCTGAGCTCGCTTCTCGGTCTCTTCTTGACCTTCTCGACCTTGTGGATAGTGTGCTTCTTACAGTACGGACAGTACGTCCTTATCTTCTTTGGATACTTCATTCTCTCACCTCCAGAGAGGGCCCGGTGGGCTCCTACTCGCTTCCGCCTTAGATACCCCCGAGCCGTGAGGCATGATAGTGCCTGCAGGCATCGGTAAGCTGGAGACTTTAAAAAAGTTTTTGCCCTCAGAGCCCCAGGATGAGGGGCAGGATGAAGGGAATCACGGCCGTCAGCACGAACCCGTGGACGAATGCCATCACCGTGATGTCCCTTCCACCGAACTTCGTCATCACGGCCAGAGTTGTGTCCATAGTTGTGGCTCCCCCCATCGTGATGGCCTCCTCCTTGGGGATCCTGCGTGATACCGATGGGTATAATGTCACGGTCATTACCTCCCTGATGAGGTTTGCCAGAAACCCCAGGGCACCATAGATTGCTGAGTACTGGCCTATAAGTGGCCCAGTAAGGGAATACCAGCCACAGCCGGCTGCTACCGCAAGCCCCCATTTCACACCCACACCCAGGAGGATTGACGCGGCAAATCCCCCAAGGAGAGAACCAACCATCGTCTCTGCCGGTAGGAGGAAGGCCCTCCGGCCGAGCCTTTTTAACTCGTGAGGCTTGAAATTGAGGCCGAGATCTATTCCGATGATGAGGATAAGGACGTATAGCATTATCTCGTAGAGGTTCCCAAAGTTTGGGGAGTAGAAGTGTCCGACGGCTATCCCCAGAATGAGAGAGGTGAGCACGTAAGTTACAAACCTCACCGGCTTCCCCCCAGTAGAACCGCCATTCCGAGGCTCCCAGCTATTGTGAAGAGTGCGAAGAGGATGGACGAGCCGAGGAGCCAGCCGGCGTTTATGCTAACTTCTCCGGCGTTGATACCCATGAAAAATATCATGAGGAGTAGCGCGGCGCTCATCGGAACGTCGACTTCGACCTTTCTTTTTCTGGTTCTGAGCGCGTACCCAATTAAGACACCGAGCATTAATGGGATGAAGATGTTCATGTATCGAGATGGCTCTTAAGGCTAATAAAATTATCGAGGGCTCGGAGGGTGTTCACGTCATCATCTGTGAGCGTTCAGTTTGCTTGCTAATCGTCATCGCCCAGATTCCTTCGGGCGCCGCTTTTTAAAGCTGTTCCCTGTTTTCGATGTGAAGGTTTTTATTGTGAAGACCATACCCTTAAAATGGTGATTGAAATGATTCGTCCATCTGAAAGGGCCATGGGTATTGAGTACGCCATAAGGGACGTCGTTATTCCGGCCAGGGAGCTTGAGAAAAAGGGGATAAATGTCATAAGACTCAACATCGGTGATCCGGGCAAATACGACTTCCAGCCGCCGAAGCATATGAGGGACGCGTACTGCAAGGCCATCCAAGACGGCCATAACTACTACGGCACAAGCGAGGGGCTTCCTGAGACCCGCGAAGCCATCGTCCAACGCGAGAAGAGAAAGAACGGCGTTGATATAACCTCAGACGATGTCCGCGTCACTGCGGCGGTCACCGAGGCACTGCAGTTCATATTCGGTGCCCTCCTCAACCCTGGGGACAACATCCTCGTCCCGAGTCCAAGCTACCCCCCATACGTTGGCCTCGTCAAGTTCTACGGTGGAATCGCCAACGAGTACCTAACGGTTGAGGAGAACGGGTGGCAGCCAGACATAGACGACATGAGGAAAAAAATCAATGAGAGGACGAAGGCTATAGCGGTCATCAACCCCAACAACCCAACGGGAGCCCTCTACGAGAGAAAGACCGTGAGGGAGATACTGGATCTGGCGGGAGAATACGACCTTCCTGTCATCAGCGACGAGATATACGACCTCATGACCTACGAAGGAGAGCACGTCTCCCCCGGTTCTCTCACGAAGGATGTGCCTGTCATAGTCATGAACGGCATGTCCAAGGTCTACTTCGCCACCGGCTGGCGCCTCGGCTACTTCTATTACGTCGACCCGGAGGGCAAGCTCGATGAGGTGAGGGAGGCTATAGACAAAATGGCTAGGATAAGGATATGTCCGAGCACTCCCGCTCAGTTCGCGGCCGTTGCTGGCCTCACCGGTCCGATGGGCTACCTCGATGAGTACATGGGCAAGCTCAAGGAGAGAAGGGACTATATATACAAGCGCCTCACGGAGATTCCGGGAATAAGCACCACCAAGCCTCAGGGAGCCTTCTACATCTTCCCGAGAATAGAGGAGCGCTCTAAGTGGAAGAACGACTTTGAATTCGTTATGGATGTCCTTCACAAGGCCCACGTGCTCTTCGTCCACGGCTCCGGCTTCGGCTACGCTGGTGACTGGCACTTCAGGATAGTCTTTCTGCCGCCGGTTGAGACCCTTGAGGCTGCCATGAACAATTTTGAAGCCTTCATGAGAGAGAGGCTTGCGGAGTGAATTTTTGGTACCTCTTTTCTTTTTCCCTGGCGGTTATTAAAAAGAGGATCAGCCGCCGGAAACTACCGGGATAATCTCAACGTAGTCTTCATTTTCCACTTTTTCATCTTCAAGGGCGATACGGCCGTTGAGCTTCGCTATCGCACTTTCTGTGTTGAAGCCAATCTCCCGGAGTACGTCGGCGACCTTCGTGCCCTTTTTCCACTCCATCTCCTTTTCTATTCCCCTTCCCAGGACCTTTACTCTGATCATTCCTCACCACCAAAGGCAATATTTTTCGTGACGTTTATAAACTCCACTGGCAATGCTTGAGAACGTTTCATACTTCGAGATGCCATTAATTGAGGATCAGCCCTCAAGGCTTTAAAACGTGGATTTGACTTTAAAAGCACTCTGAAGAGTTTGTAGGAAGCCTATCCAACAACACAACTCAAAGCAGAATCCCTCAGGCGAGAACATACTTAAAAAGACGTTTGTTGTGGAGCCGGGAGGGGGATTTGAACCCCCGTAAAGCGGATCTGCAGTCCACCGCCTCGCCTCTAGGCTATCCCGGCATTTGGACCCAAGAAGATTTGGCGCCGCGGAGGGGATTTGAACCCCTGTGGCCAGCGGCCACCGGCTTAGCAGGCCGGCGCCCTACCAGGCTAGGCTACCGCGGCACTCCAGTGCCCAGGTTATATGAGCCGGGGAGGGTTTTTAAGTTTTTTGGAACCCTGTAGGATATTGGCAAACCATAAATACCCCCACCCCTTATCTCCCTCCAATGAATGCGTCCGTCTTCAACTCAAGACTATGTGCCATCTGCAAGGGCAGAAAGCTCCTCTGCGGGAGGCCGACCTGCCCGATTCTTGAGAGGTTCAGGGTAGCCCGCACCGTCAAGAGAAAACTGAACAAACGCTACCTCTTCGGTTCCTCGCCTCCAAGCATCTTCGTTGGGGAGTATGGTTATCCGGAGGTTAGACTCGGCCCGCTTGTCCCTCCAATTGAGGGGAAGACGGACTATCTCGACAGCCCTATGAAATGGGGAGACAAGACGATAAAGGACATCCTCTACTATCGTTCCCTGCTCGTCATGGGTGAGACCAAGACCGATATCCACGTGAGAAAGAGCGCTAGGGTCCTGGGTGAGGTTCAGGAGCTGGCCATGTCTGTGAAGCCGGTGGATAGCGAGATTCTTCTCAAGAGGAAGCCCGTCCTGAAAGTCCTTCCGAGCGAGTTTGCACCACCGATAGGGCCGAAGGCCGAGCTCCTTGATTTTGAGCTCACGGAGAACCCGAAGATTCCGAGAAGAACTGACTACGTTGTCAGCGATGAGTTGAGGGCTGAAGGGGCCATAATGCGCCTCTATAACTGGGGCTTCGACGAGTACTACATCATAAGGCTCCTCTCTGCCGGACTCCTCGGTCTGGACAAGAGGCTCGTCCCAACGAGGTGGAGCATTACAGCCGTTCAGGACACCATAGGCAAAAACCTGCGGAGGGAAATTCTCCACCATCCTCATATAAACGACTACGAGGTCTATTTCTACAGGTTCATGGGCAACCGCTACGCGGTTCTCCTGATGCCCACGAGCTATGCCTTCGAACTCCTTGAGGTCTGGCTTAAGGGCTCGCTCTTCGGTGCGAGCGAGCCGAGCGTGATCCACGACTACGAGGACTTCCATGGGAGAAAGGGATACGTCAAGGAGACTGCAGGTGCCTACCATGCCGCTCGCTTGAGCGTCCTTGAATCCCTTAGATCGCGGAGGAGGCAAGCGAGGGCCGTGGTCTTCCGTGAGGTCACTCCCGAGTACTACGCTCCCGTCGGCGTCTGGCAGATCCGCCTTGGCGTGAAGAAGGCGATGGGCAACTTGATCGGACGCTTCGAGACGCTCAACGAGGCGCTCGATGTTATAAAGAGGCGCCTTGAGCATCCCTTCGAGAGGTACATTGCGAGAAGCTACGTACTCGGAAGCCTCATGAGGCAAAAAACCTTGGATGGATGGCTCGGAAGGGATATATACCATCTGAACAGAGAAAGCTCGGGTGGATGATGATCACTCCATCCCGTTGAACGGTGATGAGTGCACGTCAGGCTGACACCACTTGGAGGTTTCGAAATGCGGAAGAAGCTCGCCCTCATAAGTCTCGACGGCTGCGGCGTTTACAACCTCAGGCACATGCCATTCCTAAGCGAACTGGCCGAAACAGGGGATTCTGAGGTAGTCGATTCCATCTTTCCGACGCTCACAGATCTAGTACACACAAGCGTTATGACAGGGGTGTGGCCGAAAGACCATGGGGTAGTCGAGAACGGCTATTACGACCGACTGAGTGATAGGAGGGTGAACTTTTACGACTATGAGGTGGCGTTTAATCTCCACAAGGTCATTAAGGCCCCAACCATCGTTGACCTGTTGCGGCAGAAAGGTGTTAGAACCGCCAGTGTCTCCGGATACACAATGCCTCCCTTCAGCGGAACGGACGTCAGGATATTCCCTCCCTTCTTCGCAAGCGACAAGATGTACCGCAGTCACGGCCGTGACTGGAGAAAAGACCTCTGGGTTCTGAACTCTGCCCTCTACCTCCACGAGGAATGTGGGCCTGATTTGCTCCTCATCCACTTCGCCTCGATAGACGGCATGGGACACGACCACGGGCCACTGAGTGAGGGCGCGCTTAAAGCCGTTGAAACAGTTAATACCGCCGTTAGAACCCTCTGGGAAAGGCTGAAAGACGAATACGCCTTTGTAATCTTCGCGGACCACGGGCAGGAGGAGGTTCACACGTGGGTGAACCTGAAGATATACCTCAGGAAGCACGGAATTGAGACACTCCGCGTTTCCTCCGGAGGAGGGGTTCATGTCTATCTGAGGGATCCAAACGAGGTCGAGGACGCCTTTGAGGTCCTTAGGCGGGCACCGGGCGTTGAGGGGGTATTCTTCCGTGAGGACTTACCTCACCTCAACACTCCAACGGGTGGCGAGCTGATAGTTTCTGCCAAGCCCGGTTACTGGTTCTGCTCACACCGAATGTGCAAGGGAATAAAGGGTGTGAGCCACTGGGTTAAGGGCATGCACGGTTCTATGAACAAGCCGGTTATGAAGGTCCCGCTGATTCTATGGGGCTTCGAAAGGGTTGGATTTGACGAGCCGAGCCTCATGGACATAGCGCCAACGGTTTTGAAGTTCTTTGGGATAGAAAAACCGGGGAACATGGTGGGGAGGAGTTTGGTTTAGTGGACACACGTTCACAGCTCACTTCTCAGAAGTTTTCCGTTTTGTCTTCAATCAGCTTGCCAATATCCTTATCTGGCGAAGAGGTTAAATTGGAAGAGCAAAAGGCTGTCATGTGTGGTATGGGGGGGTTGTTGGGTATATTTACGACGAGCACGGGAGGACTAAGGGTGTTATAATCCCCCCAGAACTATGGAGAAGTTCTTTGAGCCGTCGAAGTATTGCGGGATTTACAGAGGAAAGAAGTCCCTTGAAAATCTTACGAGAAAAGTGGAAGAGTGAAAAAACCTCTAGTCCTCAGCGTGAGGACTGGGCAACCCTCTCAATCTCTTCCTTCTTGCTGTAGGCGAAGCTCTTCGGATCCCTGTTGGCGGCGGCTATTATCTCCTCCGCGAGGGCCTGAGCGTAGCTGGTCTTGTTCCTGTAGCACTTAGCTGAAGCGCCGAGGGCGATGTTCTTCAGGGCGATGTCGAGCCTCCTGAGTGGGGCAACGTCCACGGCCATGTGGTAGCGGATTCCACCGAACGCTATGGTTGTGGTGTCTTCCCTCGGTGAGGAGTTCTCGAGGGCCTGAACGAGAACCTGGATGGGGTTCTTCTTGGTCCTGCGCTCGATGATCATGAATGCCTCTTTGACGACCTCGTAGGCCTTCATCTTCTTGCTCATGAGGGAGCGGCTCTCACGCCTCATGAAGTGGCCGCCGACCTTGTGGCCGCTTGAACCGCTTCTCATGACCTTGTTCATGAGCCTTTCGACGATGTGAACACTGGCCTTCCCAAACGACTTCTTGGCGTGTCTCCCGTGGCTGTGGGGGAGGATCTTGGCGTCGAGGTTTATGTAGGGTCTGAGTGACGGGTCATTGACAACGACGTCCTCAACGCTCCATCTTCCAAAGACCTTCGCCTCCTTCGGTACGAAGAACCTCTCACTGAGCTCCTTGGCCATTCCCTTCACCTCCTTGGCTTCTCCTTCCTTCCCTTGACGAGTTCGTTGAGGGACACCCTGTTGACCTTTATGACCTTGTACCTGATTCCCGGGATATCGCCGACTGAACCGCCCTTTGGACCGCCGATTCCCTCGATGATTACCTCGTCGTGCTCGTCTATATGGTTGATGGCACCATCACCTGGGGTGAAGGCCGTCACGACCTTACCGTTCTTGATTAGCTGGACGCGAACTGCCTTACGCATTCCAGAGTTCGGCTGCTTTGCCTCGACAGCTATCTTCTCAAGGACTATGCCCTTGGCCTGTGGGGCCCCACCGAGCGGGTCGCTCTTCTCCTTGAGTCGGAGCACTCTCCTCTTGTACCTTATGTCGCTCCAGCGGAACTTCTTTCTTTTGAGCTTGAGCTTTCTTCCGGCAAACTCTCCGTACGGAGCCTTCTTTCCAGCCATGATCATCACCTCAGATTATCACCACATCGCTAATTCCGTGATGTCTCTCCATCAACTCCTTCACGAGGTTGATGTTCTGGCCGCCCTTTCCGATGGCGCGGGGCTTGTCACGCTGCCTGATATCCAGGAGGGCGACTTTTTTACCATCCCTCTTTTCAGTGATGTGGACTTTTTTAACCTTTACCCCCATGCTCTTATAAATGTTCCTCAGGAACTCCTCGGGGTTCTCTGAGTGTTCTATGAGCTCTATTTCCTTTCCAAGCATATCCTGAACGCGCTTGACGTTGGCGCCTTTCTTGCCGAGGGCCAGCCCCATCTCACCCTTCTTTACGATGAATATAAGCCGGTTCTTGGCCCTCTCGATCAGGCAGTCCATAACCGTTGCTCCGGTCATGCTCTCGAAGAGTGCGATGAACTTGATCTGGTCAGTGTTGAGCTTGAGCGCCATTACTCCTTACCCCCAAGGGCTAGGATTTTACTTTCGCCGGGGTCGACTATGGCAATGGCCGAAACCGTGTGGGGTCTTCCGAGTATGGTACCGAGTTCCACACTGCTGCCTTCGAATTCGTAGACAGATATTCCGCTCAGCTTGGCGTAGTACTGGACGTCCTCTTTAACGTCCGCCCTTGCGTTCTTGGCGATGATGATGAGCTTTGCACCTCCCATCTTGGCGAGCCTGACTGCTTCCTTGGCGCCTTTGATAATCTTTCCGGTTTCATCAGCTTTTCTAAGCTCGAAAGCTAAATCCATCAGTCACACCTCCTTACTTCTTTTTGGTTTTATCGGCAGGTCCATTGCCAGTTTGACTATACCCGTTCCAACAGGGACGGGTTGTCCGATTAACACATTCTCAACGACACCGTTGAGGGGATCGCTTTCACCCCTCTCGGCCGCCTCAAACAGGTGTTGAGTTGTGATCTCGAAAGCTGCCCTGGCCAGTACACTGGCCTTCTCACCGACTATGCCGTGCCTGCCTATGGGCAGTATCACACCGTCCAGTGTCATCATGTCCGCGACGAGCATGATGTGCCTGACATCGACCTCAAGACCCTGCTCGCGCATCGTGTTTACTATCTCCTCGATGATGGCGTTTCTCGCGGCCTCTATTCCAAGCACCTCTGCTATCTCGTGAATGTTGTTTGTTCTTGTCCTCGTCGGGTCGACCCCCGGAACCTTCAGCACCTGCTTGAAGTTCGAGCCTTCTGTGTAGATGATGTATTCATCGCCCTCTTTTCTGATAACCGTCTTTCCGACGCCTGACAGACCCTTCAAGCGATGCTTTTTAACCTTTTCGGCAAGCTTTCTGAGGTCGGAGAGTTTAGTGACCTTCTTGGGCCTCATTATGAGCGTGTAGCCCTCGGTCTCAAACTCGGCACTCTTAAACGAGCCCTCCAACTTTTTCTGAATCCTCTCCATGTCAAGGCCGCTCTTCTCAAGCCTCTCTGGATCCACCTCCACGATGAACTCGAAGTTGAGGATGTCGATGCTCATCTCCCTGGCTAGATTCTCTATTGTCGTACCCTCAATACGTTTGGCAACTTCCATCGCCTTCTCCCTATCGTGGCGGTGCTTGTCGTCGAGGTAGACTGTCATGATGGGTGTTGAGGGGTTCTTCCTCGCATCAACGATCTCGATGATTCTCGGCAGACCAAGGGTGACGTTAATCTCGGCAACGCCAGCGTAGTGGAACGTGTTCAGGGTCATCTGAGTCGAGGGTTCTCCCATTGACTGAGCTGCAACGGTGCCTATTGCCTCTCCAGGTTCGATAAGGGCCTCTTCATACTCTCTTATGGCCTCGTCCACTACAGCCTGTACTTCCGCCTTTTTGAGCTTGTACTTCTTGTTGTACTCGAGCAGTTTGTTGTAGAGTTCCTCCCTGATGTTATCCGGGAGCCCTGACTTGTCGATAACACTCTTGATTGTCTTGGCGGTGACCATCTCACTCACCCCCTCCCCTGATCTTTACGAGGGTTCTCAGGATCACCCTGTCCACGTCCACGGTCTTACCTCCCCAGCTCCGCATTGGGTCCACTCCGTCTTCTCCGTATTTGAACTGGACGATTATTCCCGTTGGGTCCCTCACTGTTCCGTCGTAGTCCACCTTGAGGTCCTGGAGCGCGTTGATTAAACGGCGTTGCATGTAACCGCTCTGTGCTGTCCTGACCGCGGTGTCAACCAGTCCCTCACGTCCACCCATGGCGTGGAAGAAGTACTCCTGGGGAGTTAGCCCGCTCTTGTACGAGTTGATGATGAATCCTTTGGCCCTTGCTCCGAGGTCTCCGGGCTTGAAATGCGTCAGGACTCTTCCATGGTAGCCGCGATAGAGGCGCTTTCCACGGATTGACTGCTGTCCGAGCATCGCCGCCATCTGAGTGATGTTCAGGATCTTACCCCTCGCTCCCGTCTTGGCCATGATGACCGCGTGGTTGCCCATACCGAGGTACCTCTCCGCGACTTTACCCGCGTTATCACGGGCCTCGGCAAGAACGGCCATGATCTTGCTCTCAAGTGTCTCCTCCAGTGTTTTACCTGGCAGGGGTTCAAGCTCTCCGTTGTTGTAAGCGGTGATGAGTCTGTTCACCTTCTCGTCAGCTTCCCGGATTATCTCCTTGATCCTGTCCAGCGCTTCGGTCGGGAGATCCTCGTCGTCTATTGCTGTCGTGAATCCTTTGTGGGTTATCGTCCAGATGGCGAGTTTTGTGACCTGATCCAGGAACTTCCTGCCCCTGTCGGGCCCGTATTCCCTTACAATGATGTCCAGTACTCTTCCATCCTCCCTTCCGTATGCTTTTTTATCTATAGCACCGCTCAGCAGTTTGCCGTTGAGGATGTATGTGAAGCCGTCGTAGGCGAGCTTCTTGATCTCCTCCGGGTCCGGAACGAGTTTCTCTGTTATGAGCTTCTCAAGGGCCTCACAGCGTTCAGGCTCGTCGCAGAGCTTGTTTCTGTACCATATGGTTAATCCTCCGGGAAGCGCCAGGGAGAAGATTGTCTTTCCGCTCCACAGCTCTACGCCGTTTTCTATCCTGTCCGGCTTGGGGAGCTTATCCACCTCTATGCCGGCGAACATGAGCATCTGCTCCACTTCACTGCGGGTGAAGTAGGCCCCCTCGCGCGTGAGCAGGTAGCCACCGGAGATGTGGTCCTGTATTCCGGCGATGAGCGGACCTCCATACCTCGGCGAGATTATGTGGTTCTGCACCTCCATGAGTATCTTGGCCTCTGCCTGCGCCTCCTCCGTCTGTGGCACGTGGAGGTTCATCTCGTCACCGTCGAAGTCCGCGTTGTACGGCGGGCAGACAGAGAGGTTGAGGCGGAAGGTTCTGTACGGCATCACCCTGACGCGGTGGGCCATGATGGACATCCTGTGGAGTGAGGGCTGCCTGTTGAAGAGGACTACGTCGCCGTCGAGAAGGTGTCTCTCAACCGTCCATCCTAGATCAAGCATCTCGGCAACGTTCTCACGGTTGTTTTCCATGAGCCTTATTCTTCTTCCCTCTGGGTCTATAACGTAGTTTGCCCCGGGATAATTCTCAGGGCCGTTGAGAACCATCTTCCTGAGTTTTTCTATGTTGAACTCCGTAACCCTCTCGGGAACTGTCAGCTCCATGGCAACGGCCATCGGAACGCCGACCTCGTTGATGCTTATCATCGGGTCGGGGCTGATAACCGTACGGGCCGAGAAGTTGACGCGCTTACCACTGAGGTTTCCACGGAAGCGGCCTTCCTTACCCTTGAGCCTCTGTGAGAGGGTCTTCAGGGGCCTTCCGCTCTTGTGCTTGGCTGGCGGGATTCCTGAGGTCTCGTTGTTGATGTATGTGGTAACGTGGTACTGGAGGAGGTCCCAGAGGTCTTCAATAATCAGCTGGGGTGCACCGGCCTCGATGTTGGATTTGAGGCGGTTGTTGATGCGGATTATGTCCACCATTTTGTGGGTGAGATCATCCTCCGCCCTGATGCCGCTTTCTAGAGTTATCGACGGCCTCATCGTAACGGGCGGAACCGGTAGAACCGTAAGAACCATCCACTCAGGCCTGGCCTTCTCAGGATGGAGGCCGAGAACAGGGAGGTCTTTGTCTGGTATCCTCTCAAGCCTGTCCCTTACCTCACTGGGCATCATCCTGTGCTTGTACTCGTTTCCTTCCTCATCCTTCCTGAGCTCCCAATACGTGAACGGTCTCTCGAACTTTATCGGGAACTGAGGCGCTCCACAGTGCGGGCAGACCATCCTTTCTTTGGCCTTCTTGTGTATCTCCTTGATCAGTGCATCTTTTGCCTTCTTCCTATCCCCCACCACTTCAAATTTTTTCATGTACTCACCGATCTCTTCGTCCGTGAGCTTCACTCTTCCGCACTCGCGGCAGGTGCTCTCAAGAACCCTGTGGATGGTTTTGGCGAATCCTATGTGTATCACCGGCCTCGCGAGCTCGACATGGCCAAAGTGACCTGGACAGTCCCCAGAGCGCGCCCCGCAGGTCTCACAGCGCAGTCCTGGGTCGATAACGCCAAGGCGTTTGTCCATAAGACCCCCTTCGATTGGATAACCGTCATCGTCGTAGGTATCGGGAACGGTTATCTCGGCCGCGCTCATCTTTCTGATCTCCTGCGGTGAGAGGATTCCAAACTCAATACTTCCAATAACCTTTTTCATGGATCCCATAGCTATCACACCCTGTCCTTCAGCTTGAGGGAAGGCCTTATCACCATGGCCTTCAGCTCGTCCAGCAGCAGTTTGAAGGCGTAGCTCATTTCCACCCTGCTTATTCTCTCCTCTTCCCCGCACACCGGGCAGTAGACCTTACCCCTGCGTTTGTCTTCTATCGCTAGGTGGCCGCAGTTCTCGCAGACCCATACCTCTGACTTATCGCTCTCCTCTAGCAGTCTCTCAATGAGTAGCATCGCCGCCCCGTGGCCGATGAGAACATCGCGCTCCATCTCACCGAACCTGAGACCACCTTCCCTGGCCCTTCCCTCGGTCGGCTGCTTGGTGAGAACCTGCACCGGACCTCTGCTCCTCGCGTGCATCTTGTCGGCGACCATGTGGTGAAGCCTCTGGTAATAGATGACACCTACGAACACATCGGCCTCAAGTCTCCTCCCGGTTATTCCGTCGTACATGACCTCCCTTCCGCTGTGCTTGAAGCCCAGCTCCTCAAGTTCCTTCCTGAGCATCTCCTCCGGCTCGCCAATGAAGGCGGTACCGTCAACGCGTCTGCCCTTGAGTGAGGCAACCTTTCCGCCTATGGCCTCTATGAGCTGTCCGACGGTCATACGGCTTGGAATACCGTGCGGGTTGACGATGAGATCGGGGACGATTCCATTCTCGGTCCATGGCATGTCTTCCTGAGGAACAATGAGACCCACGACACCCTTCTGCCCGTGCCTTGAGGCGAATTTGTCACCGAATTCCGGAATGCGTAGGTCTCTGGTGGTCACCTTAACGAGCTTCGTTCCGTCGCCGGTCTCGGTTATGATGACCTTATCAACGATCCCGTGCTCGCTTGGTCTTACGGCTATACTGGTTTCCCTCCTCTCCTGCAGTATTATCCCGCCAAGGCCACTCTGTTCCTCAAGGAACCTAGGGGGGGAGGTTCTCCCTACTAGGACATCCTTACCTGTGACCTTTGACTCTGGAAAGATTATACCGTCCTCGTCAAGGTGCCTGTAATATTTCTCACCTAGGTAGCCCTGGATGGTCGGGTCTGGAACCTCAAAGCGGTCGGTCTGGCCGCCGAGGTATCGCTTCTCCTCGGCTTCGTAAGTTCTGAAGAACGTTGTCCTGCCGAGTCCGCGCTCTATGGATGCCTTGTTCATAATGATGGCATCCTCCATGTTGTACCCACCATAGCTCAGGACGGCAACGACGAAGTTCTGGCCGGCCGGCCTTTCCTCGAAGCCAACTGCCTTCATTATCCTTGAGTTAACGAGCGGAACCTGTGGGTAGTGCATGAGGTGACCGCGGGTATCAACGCGCAGGCGGAAGTTCGACCAGCCGAGACCGAGGCTCTGCTTGGCCATACCTGCACCGTAGGTGTTACGCGGTGCGGCGTTGTGTTCCGGGTAGGGAACGAGCGAAGCCGGAATACCGAGTATCGCGGCCGGCATGAGCTCAAGGTGGGTGTGCTCCTCCGTGACCTCCCAGGGCCAGGTTGCCACAAGGGCGTTCTCCTCCTCCTCGGCGTCGAGGTACTCGATGACGCCCATCTTGACAAGGTCACTCCAGGTGAGGGTGCCGTTTTTTATTCCCTCAATGTGCTCACGGGTGAGCTTTGGTTCCCCGTTTTCGACAATTATTAAAGGTCTTCTTACCCTGCCATCGTCACTGTTGACGTAGATTTCCTTGACCTCTTCATCCTCATACGCCGCGACGTTGACGGCGTCGCTGATCCTGCCACTGCGCCTGTCCTCGCGTATCCTCTTTACGAGACTCCTGCCGTCCTCTACTGTTCCGATTAACACACCGTTCAGGTACACACGCCAGAGTTCGGGGTTTGGCCTCCTTTCCTCGATTGGAATGACCCCCAGCACTCCCAGGTACTTTCTGGCTTCCTCCTCGGGGATCCCCGTGGTTATCTGGGACATCAGCGCCAGGTTCTTAACCAGACCACAGTTCGGGCCCTCCGGCGTCTCGGTCGGGCAGATCCTTCCCCAGTGAGTTCCGTGGAGGTCACGGGCCTCGAAATGGGGCTGCTCCCTGCTGAGGGGGGATGTCACGCGCCTTAGATGGGAGAGGGTTGACATGTAGTTGGTCCTGTCGAGCAGCTGGCTCACACCGGTTCTTCCGCCGGGCCATGCACCGGTCGCTAGGGCATGTTCGATCCTCTCGCTGAGGACGTCTGGCCTTATCGAGTTTCTCACGAAGCGCTGGACGTTCTCGAAGGTGTAGCGCTCACCCTTCCTCTGGTAGGTCTTGGTCATCTGGTACTGCATGTCCTTCACAAGCTGGCCGAAGGCAACACGGAAGAGGTCTTTTAGGAGATCTCCTGCCAGCTTAAGTCTCTTATTGGCGTAGTGATCCTTGTCGTCCTCGCCGCGGAGGCCGAGGGACAGCTCCAGAACCTTCAAGGCCATCATGCCAAGATAGTACGCCTTTGCCTTCCTGTCAGTTTCCTCAACCCCCATGTGCGGCAGGAGATTGTTGTCCACGATGTGTTCAGCCCTTCTGAGCCTGTACTCCTTTGGCTGGCCTGGGAGGGAGAGCTTTCCTATATAATCGAGTGCCTCTTCCTTGTTGTTTATATCGCCTGCATCCTCAAGGTTTTCGAACAGGACCTGCTGGATCCTTGGGTCGTCGCTGACAGCTTCGACTATCTCCTTATCGCTCTCAAGACCCAGCGCACGCATGACGTAGATAAACTTAACTGCCTTCGGAACGTTGGGGATGTTGACGTACAGGATACCGTCCTTTTTCCTTTCGACGGTTATGAGAGCACGATAACCGTGCCGGTATGAAAATACCTTGGCAACGACTTTGTTTTGTCTTTCATCCCTCTCCACAAGGGTCTTGTTGGGGGCCAGATCTTCAATGGATACGATAACCCTTTCAGAACCGTTTATGATGAAGTATCCACCTGGATCCTTTGGGTCCTCCCCCATCTTTACTAGTTCCTCGTCGCTGAGGCCGTAGAGTCTGCACGCCTTTGATTTCAGCATTATGGGAAGCTCTCCAATGCGCGACTCCACCTTCTCCTGCTCAACGCCGTTTACAACAGGTATGAGCTCTAGGTACACGGGAGCCGAATAGGTGAGGTTCCTCATGCGGGCGTCCATGGGGTACAGTGGCTTTCTCTGTCCCTGTGCCTCCTGGAATTCGGGTTCCCCCATTCGTATCTTTCCGAATCTAACCTCGAAGTCTGGGATATCCGGTTTAACACCGCCGAATTCGTTTATGACCTCCTGCAGGCCATGATCAATAAAAGCGTTGTAAGAGTCAAGGTGCTGCCGTACGAATCCTTTCTCCTTCCAGTACGCCTCCATAACAACCCAGAGGTCATCTGGGCTAACGTCCACAACGGTCGGTCCCCTCATAATCTCACCCCAGAATCAATCCTCCACGACAAGCCTGTAGTAGTAATAGCTGCCTGCCGTTGGGCTCTTCCTCTTTATCCCTATAACATCACCGGGCTTTGCGCCAAGAGCAACAACCGCAGGGTCCGAGGCTTTGATCTGTGGGAGCTGGGATATCCTGATACGATAATTCCCGAGGAGCTCATCTTTCTCCTCCTCACTGAGAACCCTGTGCTCGGGAACTAGCTCATGATCAAATATGTTAAACTCTTTTTTCGTCGCCACCGAGAATTGCCCCCTTAACATTTTTCAAGAACGATTACCACTACCTCCCACCTGCAAGTTTGGGTATATAAGCTTTTCGAGTAGTATCTGGCCCACAGGGGTTTATATCGGTTGCGTAAAGTTTAAGAACCGATTTCAATGCCGAGAAGTTACCCTAATGTACTCATCTGTTCACACATCTCTGGAAAAGATTATAAGCAGCCCGTGATAGTTCGGGGTTCAAACTGGCCTTCCCATATGAGGGAGCAGAAATTAGCCGCGTACTAGAGAATCTGGATAATTTTAAGCAGGGTTTACTATAAAGGGAAACTTTTAAAGCAGTTTCAATTAACCATTGGCGCCCTTTGGGCACCTTCTGAGAGTGAAACACTCACCAAGCAAGCTTTGCTTGGCAAAGCCTGACCCAAAATGTTTTTACTTATTGAAGTCCTGAAAAAACTTCGTGCACTTTAAAACGGGCGATTTTGTTGGAGGTTGCTCTTATAATTATCCTCTTACGAGTGTTTTACTCTTCAAACTGCGTCCAAAGGATGCTAATAACAAGGCGGAAAACTGATTGAAGAGGATTATTTGATGGCCAAACCCTCGTTGAGAACGGAGTTAAAATATCGCACGACCTTTAAGGACATGGCACCAAACACCGTTAGAACCTTTTAATGAAACTTTTCGCCAGAAAAGTTCCCAATGGTGGGCCCGGGGGGCTTCGAACCCCCGACCACGCGGTTATGAGCCGCGCGCTCTGACCAGGCTGAGCTACGGGCCCATTGATGGCGCCGCCGCCCGGACTCGAACCGGGGACCGCCGGATTAACAGTCCGGCGCTCTACCAACTAAGCTACGGCGGCACGACCCAATGTAGGGAATACTGGGCGCGTTTATAAATCTTACGGTGAGGATAGGGGGTGTGTGGGAAGTTTGACTCCCCGCCTGTTGGGCTAAGCCCTGAGACTGAAATGGAGCCCCGGGCGGGATTTGAACCCGCGACCGGCGGATTACAAGTCCGCCGCCCCGCCAGGCTAGGCTACCGGGGCACGGTCTAAAAGCCGTGGGGTAGATTATAAAGTTTTCGTCGGGTCACGGCGAGAAATTATGAAGTAGGGGAAGTCAGTAATCGATCTCCCCCCTCTCCTGCAGTTCTCTGTACATACGCCAGGTTATAACGGGTTTTTTCACAGCTAGAACATCATCCACCCGCTTGATCGTCGCGTTGTGCGGTGCGCCCTTGACGACCTCCGGGTTGCTGTAAGCCTCCTCGCTTATCCTCTTTAGAGCTTCAACGTACGCGTCGAGTTCCTCCCTGCTGACGGTCTCGGTGGGTTCTATCATGAGTGCCTCGTGGACTATCAGCGGGAAGTATATGGTCGGCGCGTGCATCCCGAAGTCAAGGAGCCTCTTCGCCACATCAAGGGCCTTAACCCCGGTCTCCTTCTTCATGGGCTCGGCGCTGAACACAACCTCGTGCTTCCTGAGCTCCTTATGGGGCAGCTCGTAGCCGCGCGTGCCCTTCAGTCTCTGGGCCAGGTAGTTGGCATTGAGAACCGCTATCTCGCTGGCCTCCCTGAGCCCGTCCCTGCCCATTATCTTGAGGTAAGTAAGGGCCCTGACCATCACCGCGAAGTTGCCGTAGAGCTCCTTCACCTTGCCTATGCTCTTGGGTACGTCGTAGTCGAGGTAGTAACGGTCGTTCTCTTCATCGTAGCCCACGAGCGGAACCGGCAGGTAGTCCTTGAGGAATTCCTTGACTCCGACCGGCCCGCTTCCTGGTCCGCCACCGCCATGCGGGGTCGAGAACGTCTTGTGAAGGTTGAGGTGGACGACGTCGAAGCCCATGTCTCCCGGCCTGACCTTTCCGAGGACAGCGTTGAGATTCGCACCGTCGTAGTAGAGAAGCCCCCCGGCTTTGTGGACTATCTCAGCTATCTCCAGTATCTCGTCCTCGAAGATGCCGAGGGTGTTGGGGTTGGTGAGCATCAAGCCGGCC
>Ga0256840_1000709_pt1 | contig 33382 bp, 29 predicted proteins | sample 355202metaG_FD_185969 | JGI IMG/M metagenome (GOLD analysis project Ga0256840, IMG submission 185969) | Hydrothermal vent microbial communities from Mid Atlantic Ridge, Atlantic Ocean - 355-202 | ecosystem: Environmental > Aquatic > Marine > Hydrothermal vents | place: Atlantic Ocean: Mid...
CAAATTTGGTTAAATATAGCTCACAAATTTGTTGAAATTAGAAAGAAAAAAGTTGAAATTTATTAAATGGTAAATTTTTGTGGTTTTTTAACCTTGAAATTTAACTGTATGAATAATGCAGGTTAAAAGAGTAGGCTTACAAACAACTTTGTTTATTATAGTTTGTTTTTATGGATTTACAACGTTTAAAAATTTAAGAAAATTGCTTCTTATTGTAGAATAGTACCATTTCCAAACTCATCAAAAACAAGCATAAGAAGGAAAACCAAAGGAAGCCATCTTGCCAATAAAAATCTAAAAATAAGAGACATAATAATCTTAAATTTCTTTATTTTTGTTGTATCAAATTTTAAACTTATGCAAACAGATTCTTTTGTAACAAGACATATTGGACCTCGTAAAAAAGACGTACGAGAAATGCTTAAAGCAATTGGCGTAAAATCGCTAGATGAACTAATAGATAATACCATACCATCCGATATTCGCTTAAAAAACGGATTAGATTTACCAAAACCAATAAGTGAAATAGAATTTGCAAGTCATATTGGAGAATTAGCACATAAAAACAAAGTATACAAAACATATATAGGATTAGGGTATCACGAAGCTATATTACCAGCAGTAATCCAACGAAATATTTTCGAAAACCCAAGTTGGTATACATCGTACACACCATACCAAGCAGAAATTTCGCAAGGAAGGTTAGAAGCTTTGCTAAATTACCAAACCATGATTGGCGACTTAACAGGTTTTAAAATGGTAAACTCGTCTTTATTAGATGAAGGAACAGCAGCAGCAGAAGCAATGATTATGTTGTATAATGACCGAACTAGATTGCAGAAAAAAAATAATGCAAATACCTTTTTTGTATCCAACGAAGTATTACCACAAACAATTTCCATATTAAAAACACGCTCTGAACCATTAGGAATAGAATTAATTATTACAGACCATCAAACATTTGATTTTCAAACCACTATCTTTGGCGCACTAGTACAATATCCTGCAAAAAATGGTCAAATTTACGACTATACATCCTTTATAGAAAAAGCACATACTAACGAATCTAAAGTTGTTGTTGCCGCAGATTTAATGGCACTAGCCTTACTAAAATCGCCAGCAGAAATGGGAGCAGATGTAGCGGTAGGAACGACACAACGATTTGGAATTCCACTTGGATATGGAGGACCACATGCGGGTTACTTTGCAACATCCGATCATTATAAACGTAAAATACCAGGAAGAATAATTGGAGTTACCATAGATGTAGATGGTAACAAAGCATTACGTATGGCGTTGCAAACACGAGAGCAACACATAAAAAGAGAAAAAGCAACTTCTAATATTTGTACAGCACAAGTATTACTAGCAGTAATGGCAGGAATGTATGCTGTATATCACGGGCAAGAAGGTATAAAATGTATCGCAAAAAAAATACACTCATTAGCAAATACTTTAAACGAAGGAATTGAAACCCTTGGATTAACACAAGCAAATGATTCCTTTTTTGATACCTTAAAAGTAACCGTAAGTAGTTCCGAAAAATTAAAATTTATTGCAGAAAGAAATGAAATTAATTTTTTAATTATAGACGATACAACTATCGGAATTTCATTAAACGAAACCACAACTGTAGAAGATGTAAATACCATATTAGGTGCTTTAGCTGAAGCCGAACATATAGATACAATTCATATAAATAACTGTTCCATTTGTTCTAAAATCGCAACAGCATCAATCCGAACATCTACTTTTCTAACACACGAAGTCTTTAATAAATACCATTCCGAAACAGAAATGATGCGCTACATCAAAAGATTAGAACGCAAAGATATTTCGCTAACCGATTCTATGATTTCTTTAGGATCGTGTACTATGAAATTAAATGCCGCTAGTGAAATGTTACCGTTAAGCACTGGATTATGGAATAACATACATCCATTTGTACCAAGGAGTCAAGCATTAGGATATCGAGAAATGTTACATAATTTAGAAGCATATCTAAATGTAATTACAGGGTTTGACGCAACATCACTACAACCAAATTCTGGAGCACAAGGCGAATACGCAGGACTAATGGTTATCAGAGCATATCACAAAGCAAATAACGAATCGTATCGAAATATTTGTTTGATTCCAGCATCTGCACATGGAACAAATCCAGCATCGGCAGTAATGGCAGGAATGAAAGTAGTAGTAACCAAAACTACAGAAGATGGAAATATAGATGTTATAGATTTAAAAGAAAAAGCAGAATTACACAAAGATAATTTAGCAGCATTGATGGTTACCTATCCATCGACACATGGTGTATTTGAGTCTGCAATAAAAGAAATAACTAAAATTATTCATACCAATGGTGGGCAAGTTTATATGGATGGTGCAAATATGAATGCACAAGTAGGTCTAACAAATCCTGCAACAATTGGTGCAGATGTATGTCACTTAAATTTACATAAAACATTTGCAATTCCACATGGAGGCGGAGGACCAGGAGTTGGACCAATATGTGTTGTACAACACTTAGCCGAATTTTTACCAACAAATACAATTATTAAAACAGGAGGAAAAAATGCCATTTCTGGAATTTCTGCTGCTCCGTACGGATCTGCTTTAGTAGATTTAATCTCCTATTCGTATATTAAAATGTTAGGTAGTTCTGGTTTAACAAAATCTACCAAATACGCTATTCTAAATGCCAATTACCTAAAATCAAAATTAGAAAAGCATTACAAAATATTATATACAGGCGAAAAAGGATTTGCAGCACACGAAATGATTGTAGATTTTAGAGAATTTAAAGCAAAAGGAATTGAAGTAACCGATATTGCTAAACGCTTGATGGATTTTGGATTTCACGCACCAACAGTATCATTTCCCGTAGCAGGAACTTTAATGATCGAGCCTACAGAAAGTGAAAGTAAAGAAGAAATAGATCGTTTTATCGATGCATTAGTACAAATTAAAAAAGAAATAGATACCTATACAGAAGGAGAAGATTCTGTACTAAAAAATGCACCACATACCGAAGAAATGCTTACCAAAGACACATGGATCTACAGCTACTCACGTCAAGAAGCAGCATATCCGTTAGCTTTTGTAAGAGACAATAAATATTGGCCTCCAACGCGTAGAGTCGATGATGCTTATGGCGATCGTAATTTGATTTGTTCTTGTAATCCTATTGAAGATTATATGGATTAGATAGAAAAATTTAAAAATAAAAAAACTAACAAATTTAAAAATTTGTTAGTTTTTTTATTTTCTATATTATGTAGTGTCAAAAAATTAATTATCTTTAAACAATTAATTAGAAGCATTTTATAATACACTAACACCTTTAGCAAATTTATAAAACAAAGAAAATATGGCAAATCAAGAAATAGAACGTAAATTTCTAGTAAAAGGAGATTATAAAAAATTTGTAACCAAACAAACTAAAATAGTACAAGGATTTCTATCTACTGTCCCAGAAAGAACAGTAAGAATCCGAATAAAAGGAGATGATGGATTCTTAACTATTAAAGGAATTGGAAATGAAAGTGGCGCTTCAAGGTACGAATTTGAAAAAGAAATTAGTTTAGAAGATGCCAAAGATCTATTAGCTATTTGTGAGCCTGGACAGATAGATAAAGTGCGTTTTATTGTACCAGCTACAAATGGTTTATTTTTTGAAGTAGATGAATTTTATGGAGAAAATAAAGGTTTAACAGTTGCAGAAATAGAACTTCCGTCTGAAGATACAATATTTAAAAAACCAGCATGGTTAGGAAAAGAAGTAACTGGAGAAGTAAAATATTACAATTCAAAATTAATGAAAAATCCATATAAAAATTGGAAATAATGGTGTTTTGATTTTTCATAACGAAAACCCATGAATAATTCGGATTAAACAGATAAAATAAAATTATTCTTTTCTCCCTCCTATTATATTTAAAATAGTATTTTTGTAGACAATTTTGTATCATTTACGATTTTACACATGAAAAAAATAACTAAAGACACCTACATTAATTGGTATAAAGACATGCTCTTTTGGCGTAAGTTTGAAGATAAATTAGCACAAGTATATATCCAACAAAAAGTAAGAGGATTTTTACATTTATACAATGGTCAAGAAGCAGTACTTGCAGGAGCATTACATGCAATGGACTTAACACAAGATAAAATGATTACAGCATATCGTAATCACGTGCAACCAATAGGAATGGGAGTAGATCCAAAAAAAGTATTTGCCGAATTATACGGTAAAGTAACAGGAACATCTAAAGGTATGGGAGGCTCTATGCATATTTTCTCTAAAGAACATCGTTTTTATGGAGGTCATGGAATTGTAGGAGGTCAAATTCCACTAGGAGCAGGAATTGCTTTTGGTGATAAATACTTTAATCGAAAAGGAGTAACATTAACCTATTTTGGAGATGGAGCTGCAAGACAAGGTTCGCTACACGAAACTTTTAATATGGCAATGAACTGGAAATTACCAGTAGTATTTATTGTGGAAAACAATGGATATGCTATGGGAACATCCGTAGAAAGAACAGCAAACCACCAAGATATATGGAAATTAGGCTTGGGTTACGAAATGCCTTGTGGACCTGTAGATGGTATGAATCCTGTAAAAGTTGCAGAAGCAATGGACGAAGCTATTGAAAGAGCACGTTCTGGAAACGGACCAACATTTTTAGAAATGAAAACCTATCGTTATCGTGGACATTCGATGAGTGATGCGCAACATTACAGAACAAAAGACGAAGTTGCCGAATACAAAAAAATTGATCCAATAACACAAGTTTTAAAAGTTATTGAAGATAATTCGTACTTGACAGATAAAGAAATCAAAACAATCCAACAAGATGTAAAAAGTCGTGTACAAGAATGTGTAGAATTTGCAGAAAATTCTGCATATCCAGAAATACAACAACTGTACGATATGGTTTACGAACAAGAAGATTTTCCGTTTTTAAAACATCGAATGTAAATTAAATGTCATTTCTGTAGAAGCAGAAATCTCACACGAAATAAAACAATTTATTTAATTAGAAAACTCCTGCATTAGTAGGAAGGACAAATAATAAAAAATATGGCTGAAATTATTACAATGCCTCGCTTAAGCGACACAATGACAGAAGGAGTTGTTGCTCAATGGTTAAAAAAAGTTGGAGATAAAATTTCTGAGGGAGATATTCTTGCCGAGATTGAAACAGATAAAGCAACCATGGAGTTCGAATCTTTTAATGAAGGAACACTACTGTATATCGGCTTAGAAGAAGGAGCGACTGCGCCTGTAGATTCTTTATTAGCAATTATTGGAGAAGAAGGAGAAAATATTGAGGATTTAATAAAAGAGTTTAAAGCTGCCGCAAAAAAAGAAGAACCAGTAACAACAAAAAAAGAAGCCAAACCAGAATCGAGTATTTCAGCTACTAAAACACTCTCATTACCAACAGAAACAAAAACAGTAGAAAAATTACCACCAGTAGAAATTCTAACAAATAATGGAGGACGAATCTTTATATCGCCACTAGCAAAAAAATTAGCCAACGAAAAAGGAATTAACATACAAACAATTACAGGAACAGGAGATAATGGTAGAATTATAAAACGTGATGTAGAATTTTACAATCCAACAGGAACTAATACAAAAAGCACTACACCATTTGTTCCAAAAGGAGAAGAAAGTTACGAAGACATAAATAATTCGCAAATGCGAAAAGTAATTGCTAGACGTTTGGGAGAATCTAAATTTATGGCGCCTCATTATTACTTAAATGTAGAGTTTGATATGGAAAACGCCATGGCATTCCGCAAACAATTTAATTCGGTGCCAGACACAAAAATATCTTATAATGATATTATAGTAAAAGCAACAGCACTAGCACTAAAACAGCATCCACAAGTAAACTCACAATGGTTTGAAGATCGAATGCGTTTAAACCACCATGTACATATTGGTGTAGCAGTAGCAGTTACAGATGGCTTATTAGTTCCAGTAGTCAAATTTGCAAACGAACAAACACTACAACAAATTGGAGCAGCAGTTAAAGAAATGGCAAAAAAAGCACGTAATAAAAAATTACAGCCAAACGAAATGGAAGGTAGTACATTTACCATTTCAAATTTAGGCATGTTTGGTATTACGGATTTCACATCTATAATTAATCAGCCAAATTCAGCAATATTATCTGTTGGAGCAATTGTAGAAAAACCTGTTGTTAAAAATGGAAATATAGCAGTTGGACATACTATGAAATTAACTTTAGCATGCGATCATCGAACTGTTGATGGCGCAACAGGAGCACAATTCTTATTAACACTAAAAGAATTTATCGAAAATCCAGTTACTATGTTAGTATAAACGACTATGTATTCATTGTTACAAAATAAAAGAAAGAAATAAATTACTTTTGCAAAAGAATTTAAAAATCAATTAAATATTATAAAGTCATGAAAAAAGTATTATTATTAGTAGTAGTTGTAGCAAGTTTAATCGTTGGTACAACATCTTGTAAAAAAGCTAAAGATGCGACAGATAAAGCAGGAGAAGCTGTCGAACAAGCTGCCGAAAAAACTACAGAAGCAGTAAAAGGTGCTGCAGATACAGCAAAAGAAGGTGCAGAAAAAGTCACTGATGCTGTTGTTGGAAATGTTGTAAAATTAGAATTAGCTGGAAACGACGCAATGAAGTTCGACAAATCCGAATTTAAAGTAAAAGCTGGTCAAAAAATCACATTAACATTAAAGCATACTGGTAAGATGAAAAAAACCATAATGGGTCATAACTTTGTATTATTAAAACAAGGTACAGATATTCCTAAATTTGCAGAAAAAGCAATGGCAGCAAAAGCGAACGATTACATTCCAAGTGAAGGTGTTATTGCGCATACAAAAACTATTGGTGGTGGAGAATCTACATCGGTTACATTTACAGCACCAGCAAAGGGAATCTACGATTTTATTTGTAGTTATCCTGGTCATTACGGTATGATGAAAGGTAAATTTATTGTAGAGTAATTTAAAATATTGAATTCGATTAAGCATTCCTTAACAAGCCGTTAATCCCCTTAATTACAGCTTAAAAAAAGGAACAATTTAATTTGAATTCGTTATACGTAAGTTTTATACCAATTCAATTTCAAAATATGCTAAATAGATTTGAAATAATTTTATGTTTTACAATCTTGAAATTTAAAGTGCAGTAAAACGTGAAAAGATAAATAATTTATAGCGTATTTTGATGTTGAGTTGGTATTATAACATGAAAAGCATTCTATTTTTAGAATGCTTTTTTTTTAGATATAATAATTGGTAATTAATAATAAGCATTATTTTTGCAGCATGGCAAGAAAAAAAAAGAATTATATTTTCGAAAACATAGAAGTAATAGATGCAGGAGCAAAAGGTAAAACTATAGCAAAATCTCCAGATGGAAGAGTCATTTTTTTATCTAATGCTGTTCCTGGAGATGTTGTAGATGTACAAACAGGAAGAAAACGAAAATCATATTTTGAAGGCAAAGCAATAAAATTTCATAAACTATCCGAAAGACGTACCGAACCAGTTTGTAAACATTTTGAAAATTGTGGTGGTTGCAAATGGCAACACATGAAATATGAAGATCAACTCTTTTTTAAAGAAAAAGAAGTGACTAACAATCTAATTCGAATTGGGCATTTAGACTTGCCCGAAATTACACCAATATTAGGTTCAAAAAAACAGTATTTTTATCGAAATAAAATGGAATTTTCCTTTTCTAGTAGCAGATGGTTAACTTATGAAGAAATAAATTCTGAAGAAGAAATAGAGAACAGAAACGCTTGTGGTTTTCATATCGCTGGAATGTGGGACAAGATTTTAGACGTTACAAAATGCCATTTACAAGAAGAACCATCTAACGAGTTTCGAAATTTTATTAAAGATTTTAGTATTAAAAATGAATTAGAATTCTATAATCCTAGAGCACAAGAAGGTTTATTAAGAACCGTTATGATTCGTATTTCATCAAACGGTGAAACAATGATCGTAATCCAATTTTTTAAAGACAATATTGCCAAAAGAGAATTATTACTAAATGCAATTGCGAATCAATTTCCAAATATTACATCGCTTCAATACATCATAAATAGTAAAGGAAATGATTCTATTTACGACCAAGATATTATCTTATTTAAAGGAAGAGACCATATTTTTGAAGAAATGGAAGGTTTGAAATTTAAAATAAATGCCAAATCTTTTTATCAAACAAACTCGTATCAAGCCTACGAATTGTATAAAATAACTCGAAATTTTGCAGGACTTTCTGGTAATGAACTCATATATGATTTATATACTGGCACTGGAACAATTGCACAATTTGTCGCAAAAAAAGCAAAAAAAGTTATTGGCGTAGAATCTGTACCAGAAGCCATTTTAGATGCCAAAGAAAATGCAAAAAATAATAAAATAGATAATGTAGATTTCTTTGTTGGAGATATGAAAGAAGTTTTTACAGCAGGTTTTATCAAACAACATGGAAAACCAGATGTTATTATTACCGATCCACCAAGAGAAGGAATGCACAAAAAAGTAGTAGAACAGATATTAGCAATATTACCACAAAAAATAGTATATGTAAGTTGTAATAGTGCCACACAAGCAAGAGACTTAGAAATATTAGCACCAAAATACAAAATAACAAAAACACAAGCAGTAGATATGTTTCCACAAACGCATCATGTTGAAAACGTTGTGTTGTTAGAAAAACGTTAAACTAAAATTGATATTTCTATGGAAACTAGAGATTATGTATATTTGTAAAATAACATTCCTAGTATGTATAAAACAAGCATTAAAATACTATTGTTTTTATTAATTATTGCATTTTATAGCTGCGAAAAAGACGATATATGTATTGAAGAAAATACACCACATTTAATCGTTCGGTTTTATGACAAACTCAATACTTTGGAAACTAAAAAAGTGGAACAATTAAAAGTATCCGTAAAAAATTCTTTAGACGAAACTATTGTTATTGGAGCAATTACGACAACCGACTCTATCGTAATTCCATTAAATGTAGATTTAGACAATACACAAATCATCCTTTCTAAAAATACGAATGGAACTAATGATAATATAGATAGTTTTACCTTAAATTATATACGTAACGAAATTTTTATTTCTCGCTCTTGTGGATATAAAATACTATATAAAGACATTCAAATAAATAATCTAACCTCTAATGATTGGATTGAAAATATCGCAAGAAATAACACAAATATTGAAAATGAAACAGCCGCACATCTTTCTATTTTTCATTAGTCTCTACCTTGTTTCTTGGACAAGTATTGCTCAAAAAATTAAAAAAGATACTATCCAAAAAGACACTTATGGTTTACGTGTTGGAGTCGATTTATACAATCCAATACGCACTATTTTTGATAAAAACAGAAAAGGACTCGAAATTGTAGGAGATTTTAGACTTAGTAATAAATATTATGTAGCTGCAGAATTTGGTTTTTTAAACAAACAAGTAGATGAAAATTATTACGATTACGAAACTAAGGGACAATATCTAAAAATTGGAGCCAATTACAATTTATACGAAAATTGGTTGGATATGGAAAATGAAATATACTTAGGACTTCGATATGGATATAGTACCTTTAGTCAAACTGTAAACAATTACACCATAAATAGCGATGTGATTTTACCAGAATATCAAGTAAATCAAAATAAAGAATACAACGGTTTAAATGCGAGTTGGGGAGAATTTGTAATTGGTATGAAAGCAGAAATTTACAACAACGTATTTTTAGGTTTTTCATTTAGTGGTAAAAAAATAATATCTACAAAAGAACCAGATAATTTTAAAAATTTATTTGTTCCAGGATTTAATCGTATTTACTTAAATGATGGTGGTTTTGGATTTAATTATACCATTTCGTATCGATTGCCTATTTATAAAAAAGAAAGAGTTAAGGCAAAAAAGATTAAAGAGAAAGATAAAAATAAATCAATTCAATAAAAAATATTAAATTTGTAACCATTGAAAAATAATGTACCATGAAAAATATTCCAAGTGTTGATTTAAACGATTTTTTATCTAACGATCCAAAACGCAAACAAAAATTTGTAAATGAAATTGGTGCTGCATATTCCGAGATTGGATTTGTTGCCTTAAAAGGTCATTTTTTATCGGACGAATTATCGGATAACTTGTATAAAGAAGTAAAATCTTTTTATGCGTTAACGCAAGAACAAAAAAACAAATACGAAATTGAAGGAATTGGTGGAGCAAGAGGATATACAAGTTTTGGAAAAGAATCTGCAAAAGGAAGAACAGAAGGCGATTTAAAAGAATTTTGGCATTTTGGTCAAGAAATTACAGATGGAGAACAAATTGCAGAAAAATACCATGCCAATGTACAGGTCGCAGAGGTTCCAAATTTTAATAAAATAGGAATGGAAACATTTCGTCAATTAGAAAAAACAGCAACGTATGTTTTACGTGCATTAGCAATTTATATTGGATTGGATGAAAATTATTTTGATTCGTATGTACACAACGGAAATAGCATTTTAAGACCAATACATTATCCACCAATTATTGGAGAACCTAAAGGAGCAGTAAGAGCCGCAGCACATGGCGATATAAACCTCATTACTTTATTAATGGGAGCTTCGGCTGCTGGTTTAGAGGTACAAGCAAAATCTGGAGAATGGGTTCCTGTAACCGCATTACCAGAACAATTAGTTATTAATGTTGGAGATATGTTACAACGTTTAACAAATAATAAATTACGATCTACAATACATCGTGTTGTAAATCCTCCAAAAAAAGATTGGGGAAAACCACGCTATTCCATTCCTTTTTTTACACATCCAAAAAGCGAAATGAAATTAAATTGTTTGACTGAGTGTATCGACGAAAATAATCCAAAAGCTTATGACGATATTACTGCTGGAGAATATTTAAACGAACGTCTACGCGAATTAGGATTAATTACATAATTTTTATTTCTAACTTTAGAATTACCTTGTGTAATAAAGTGTACCTTTCTTATACGATCAATATCGTATATTTGCAAAATAAAATATGTAAAAATGAATTTATCAAAAAGAAAATACAATATCATCGAAAAAATTATTGCGCTTGACGAAAACGGCGTTTCTACATTAGAAGACATACTTAAACTAGTTGGATCTACTTCTAAAAAACCTTCGATAACGGACTATAATAATGATTTGAGTGCATCTAATAAAAGGATAGACAAAGGAGATTTTTACACACAAGAAGAAGTTTTAAAAATGACAGAAAAATGGTAACAGAAACAGAAAAAATTACCCAACAAGTTGTTTGGGATAAAGAGGCAGTAAATCAATTACAAGAAATCTACCATCATCTAAAAGATACAGTAAATGAAAATACTGCGGACAAAGCAATATATTCCATATTAAACACCACTGAAAATTTAGTAGAAGAACCAGAAATGTATGGATTAGATCGTTTTAAAACCGATAATGACGACACTTATTTTGCAGCTGAAAAGCACAATTATAGAATTTCGTATCAAGTATTAAAATATCAAATTCGGATTTTAAAAATTCGATTTAAAATTAACTAATCACGTCTTTAATTTATTAAAATGGGTAATTCAAGTCCAACAAAATTGATGTTTTCTGGAATATTAGTAGCATTTCTATCTATTAAATTACGAAACGATTATTTGTATATTTCGTATGCTGCAATTATATTAGGATTAATTTTTTTCATCGTAGGAATCATTAAATATATCAAACAACGAAATTATTATTAATAATGGCTAAAAAAAAAATAAGCAATTTATCCGATTTAGGAGGTTTTGTTTTCTCTACAAATAAAGAGGAAGATTTTTCTAATTTGAATGACGATAAAAATGAAAATCTACAAAATAACGAACAATATTTAGAAGCACATTTTTCTAATAAAGGTCGTGGTGGAAAAACGGTTACTGTCATTAAAGGTTTTGTTGGTAGTGAAACAGACTTAAAAACTCTAGGAAAACTACTAAAACAAAAATGTGGTGTTGGTGGTAGCGTAAAAGATGGAGAAATTATTATTCAAGGCAATTATCGCGATAAGATTATTACAATTTTAGAAAAACAAGCATATCATGTAAAACGTGTAGGAGGATAAAGTTCTACTTTATTAAGAAAATTTTAAAAGAAATTAAACCTTCCATATTTACTAATACCAACTCCACATCAAAATACGTTATAAATTAAGTATTTTGAAATTAACCTCAGTTATTAATAAAAGTGTTTAAATTTGTAATAAATTATATATACTAACGTTTGAAGGAGAAACCACATCTAAAATAATTAAATGAAATCTAAGTTAATAATTCTTTTGATTCTGATGTTTTTATCTTGTAAAGGCGATGAAGACTCCATACAACTATTACAAAGAAATGATAATGGTTTAGTTTTAAATATACCTTTAAGCGGTAGTCTACAAAACCCTGCTTTTTCCCCTGACGGTAATACTATAATTTTTACAAGGTTTTTAAATGGTTATAATATAGATCCTTCTCAGATTTATAAATTTAATCTAAATACAAATCAATTAACTTTATTGGTAGGTAATACCTCTAATGAAATAGGAAATGTTAACCTTCCTGGATCATCTTGGAATAATGGAAAAATTATTTTTTCATCTACTAAAGAGCCTCATGATGAAATTTATATAATAGATGAAAATGGAGATAATGAAACCCAAATTACGCAACGCACAAATAATGTTGCTTACGAGCCTACATTAAGTCCAGATAATCAATGGATTGTTTTTGAATCTCATGTTTTAGATGAAGAAACTAATGGAATAATCACAAAATTTAAAGTTGACCAGACTTCTTCTTATATTGAATTAACAAGCCAAGAGGAGGATTGCCGACAACCAAATTGGTCTCCAAGTGGAAATAAAATATTATATCAAAAAAAGACAAACGAACAATGGAATATTTGGATAATGAATATTGACGGAACAAATAAAAATCAAGTTACATTTAATTTAGGAAATTGTACAGATGCTTCTTTTACATCTAATGGACAGTATATTGTTTTTAGTAGTGATTTTCAAGTAGACTTAGCAAATATATATAAAATATCTATTGATGGAACTAATCCAATAAAACTAACAAATTATGAAGGTTACGATGGAGCAACTTCAATTTCTACTGATGGCACAAAACTAATATTTGAATCCACAGATAAGGATCCAGATACATCATCAGGAACAAAAATAGTCCTATTAGGATTATAAAAAAATCCGTTTTAACAAAGTTAAAACGGATTTTTTATTATTTATATAAATCTTTGTCTCTTCGACATTAATCTTATTTATACATTCTTTCTTTAATTCTAGCTTTCTTACCAGTAAGTTCTCTAAAGTAATAAATACGTGCTCTACGAACTTTCCCTCTTTTGTTAACTTCAATTTTTTGAATTGCTGGTAAATTTACTGGAAATATTCTTTCCACTCCAATTGTACCAGACATTTTTCTTATTGTAAAAGTTTCTGTATTACCTACTCCTTTACGTTGAATTACAACTCCTCTAAAAAACTGTGTACGTACTTTTTTACCTTCTTTAATTTCGTAATAAACAGTTATTGTATCTCCTGCTTGAAAAGAAGGCAAATCGTTTTTAGATCCAAATTCGTCCTCTATGTATTTTAATAAATCCATTTTTTGTATTTTATGTGTTTTTCATAAGTAACATACACGATTTTCGTCAGAGGTTATTTTTGAGTGTGCAAATTTAAGATAATTTTTGAATTAAAAAATACGATTGACATCTTTTTCTTAAAAAAATTAATGTCCATTGACAAATATCATTCTAGCCATGTAATAAATTCGTATATTTGCGACTAAGTTTAAAACAAAGTACACAAATATGATGATTAAAGCTATTGTTTACAACCTTAATAGAGGTGTGAAATTACTAAATTCAATAGATGATAACCAGTATAGCGATAATTCTATTGCACCATATAACTCAAGTATAGGTGGACATATACGGCATATTTTAGATATTTTTGATTGTATTTTTGATGGACTTGAAACTGGCGAAGTAAATCTTGCTGCTAGAAAACGAAATGAACTTGCCGAACAAAAAACTGCCTTTGGTTTAAACTACATACAACAAATAATCGAAAAGTTAAATGACCTAAAAAATATCGATTTAGATCAAATTATTGCCGTAAAAGACAATCTTGGCTTAGGAGAAATTGTGCAAAACTACACACTTGGCAGCGCACTAATACAAGCTCATAGTCATGCAATTCATCATTTTGCAAGTTTGGGATACCTCATTCATCAACTAGGAATTAATTTACCTGATAATGATTTTGGATACAATCCAACGACACCTAAAGCACAAGAGTTAAATGCATAAAAGACTAAAATTTAATTCTTCTTATTTAGTTTTATTATTTTTTTAGCATAAACACGTAATGCGATCATTTCTTTGATATAATCTAAAGGTTTAGTTTCTTTTAACTTTAAATCTGTTCTATTTTGAATTGCTATTTTAGTTAAATTTTTCCAATTATTTTTTATTGCAATAAGTGCTTTTAAATAACTTGCTTCTTTAACAGATGCATCGTAAATATGTGTTGGTTCTGCAAGAATACCATTTATTTCTATTATTTTAAAATCTTTTCCTTGTATTAGGCTATCAAAATTTGCATATTTAACATCTAATCGTCCATAATACCATCCTTTAATTTGTTTATTTAAGCTATCAAAAGTAGCTTCTAATTCCTTATTTATTAAATGGTTCCCATTTAAAAATTGTGTTCCTTTAGAATGATTTCCTATAACTGTTAATACTATTTTTTTGTCCTTTTTTGGTATTTCTTGCATTTTATGCTGATGTATATTTTGCAATAAATCATAATATAAAAATGCTCTTTGATCTTCTAAAATAAGTTCCGATAAAGTAGATTCTCCATCTCCAATGACACTTAAAAATTTTTTTAATGTAATGGATGTTATTTTTCCTTTAGACGCATTTGGCATGCGATGATAAAAAATACCACATTCTTCTTTTAAAGCTATAAATTCTTGAATTAAGATTGCAATACTATTATTTTTTTGCAAATATGTTTTTAAATCTGCTTCGGAATTAATTTTTTTAACCAACAATCCTCTAAATCCTAAATCTGGTTTTGCAATAAATGGATATGTTATTTTTGCATCATGAATTTTAGCCTTTACATTTAAAAAACTTTCATTTACAGGAATTAATACGGACTTTGGTCTGTACTTTTCTGGTACCAAACAGATGGTTTCGTATTTAGAATCTGTTCCATCGCCAGAATTTTTTATTGCTGGATTTGCGCATAAAAAAAAAGTTAAACTTCGATGTTTTATAGCTTGTAAAAATGCGTATGGTAAAACTGGGAAATAAAACATTGGCGATGGCCAATGTTCCCATTGTGTCAATTTAATAAAAAATGATTTTGTTTTCAAATCGCTAATTATTTTTTTTAATATGGCTCTACTTTTCGAATAAATGATCTAATAGGTATTTTATTCCTTTTATTAATAATACCATTCCAGTAACTATTGCAACAAATCCAACAACAAGCAACACATAACCAATTAATGGTTTTTCTAATAAAATTCCTTTAAAGCCCATTGTTAGTACTATTGGTGCAATAATTATAACTCCTAAAGATATACTTGTAATTCTAATTCCTTTAATTAATTTTTCTTTATTATTTTCCATACGAATCTATTGCTTTACGTACACTTCCATGTTTTAGTAGTAATTTCGTTGCTAAACTTTCATTTATTTGTAATGTTTCTACAATCATTTTCGCTCCTCTTTTTACTAATTTCTCATTAGACAGTTGCATATCTACCATTTTATTTCCTTTTACTTTTCCTAACCTAACCATTACCGATGTTGTAATCATATTCAAAATCATCTTTTGTGCTGTTCCTGCTTTCATTCTTGAACTTCCAGTAACAAACTCTGGTCCTACTACTGCTACAATAGGATACACTGCTGTATTTGCTAATGGACTTCCTTCATTCATCGTAATACAACCTGTAATTATATTATTTTCGTTTGCAGTTTTTAAAGTCGAAACTACATAAGGTGTTGTTCCAGATGCTGCAATTCCAACAATAACATCTTTACTTGATATGTTTTTATTTTGCAAATCTATCCATCCTTGTGTCGTAGAGTCTTCGGCATTTTCTACTGCTTTACGAATGGCTTTATCTCCTCCTGCAATTAAACCAATTACTACATTATCGGCTACACCAAATGTTGGTGGACACTCGCTTGCGTCTAAAATACCAAGGCGTCCACTTGTTCCTGCACCAATATAAAATAAGCGCCCGTTATTTTTTAATTTTTTAACGATTTGAATTACTAATTCTTCTATCTGCGGAATTGCTTTTTCTACGGCAAATGCTACCGTTTTATCTTCGGCATTAATATGAATTAACAATTCTTTTACTTGCATTTTCTCCAAATGATTGTGGTTCGAAGATTGTTCTGTTGTTTTTGTAAATGACATCTGTCAAAAATAGTGAAAATGATTTAATGTATAATTCCTATAAGGCATTAATACATAGAAAATTTAAGGCATAATTTTTGATGCTATTAATTTAATAACTTAAACTATTTTATTATGACTAAATTCTTTTTTTTCGCTGTATTATTTACACTTTATTCTATATTCTCGTTTTCTCAAGAAAAAGAAATAAAAAGTATCTTATCTATAAAATCAAAAATAAATTTTGATGCTTCTCATTTTAATCGGTCTTTAAAAAAAGAATTAAACACGAGTATTTTATCCGTTTATTATTTTGAAGATCTTGAAAATGAAAATTTTACAATTCGATCATTGTATTTACAAAAACCTATTTCTAAATATGCCTTTGAAAATTTTAGAGAAATGGAATTATATAAAAATGCACTACCTAAACCCATTGATTTTATTAATTTTCAACGCAATATGAATAATTGCACTCGGTAAAATTTACGTGTTCGAAAATAATTACAGAAAGGAAACACCTCGAGATGTTTACAAATTCCCTATTATACCAACCTAAGTTTGCAAAATGCGCTAAATAGATTTGAACTATTTTGATGTTTTACAATCTTTAAATTTAAAGCATAGCTATGGTTTAAATTTAAAGTGCAGTAAGACGTAAAATGATAAATAATTTATAATGTATTTGAGTGGAGTTGGTATTACTCTACTTTTACTCGTATTCCTTCGCTATGACTACTAAATTCTGGCGCATACATTGATTGAATGGTAGTTATTCCGTTAGAAAAATCTCCTTTGTTGTTTACGCGTAAATCGTACTCGAATACATATACTCCTTTTGGCAATCTGTCTATAAAGAAATTGGTACTTGCATCTTTGGTGCTTTCATAATAACCTAAGCCATCTTGCCATTTGTATTGCGATAATACGTTTACTGGTTCGAGTCCTGCTGCCCTCATGTCTTTCATGTGTATAAATTCCATAACTCTATCTACTCGTAATTCGATACGTACTCTTATCAAATCGCCTAATTGTAATTTGGTTTTTTCTGTTATTTCTGTTATCTGCTCCCCTCTATCGCTATTGCTTTTTAAAAATATTTTTTTCTTTATTTTTAATGGTGTTTCTGCCATGGTAATTTTATCTAAATCTTCAAAATATTGCCAGTACATCGCTCCCCAAGCTATTCCTCTCCCTTCTTTCTTTATCGTTACTGTTGCTTGGTCTGTTGTTATCTCTTTTCCGTTCCAACTTGTTTTGTAATAGCCTGTTCCTGCCTCTACTTTGGTTGCTTCTAACTCTAGTGGCTTTATCGTCTCTTTGCCTACGGTTACTTCTACAAATTCTGTTGTTGCTAACCAATCTGTTCCTTGCAACAGTAGTGCATATACTGCTTCGGTAGTTGCTTTGGTAGTTTTCCAACGATTGGTTTGTTTATTTTTTAACAACCATACCTTTAGATTATCTACCGTTTTGGTATCGTTTTCTATCTCTGAAAATGCTTCGATTAATAAAGATTGTGTCTCGATTGGTGCTTGATACCAATAATAACTTTTTGTGTTTTCTGTCCAATACATGCCTAACTCTTTGCTTGTTATTGAATTTTCTTTTAACGATTTTAATACCTTATTTGCTATAGCATTATTATCGTTTCTATGTGCTATTAATGCGATTAACCCTTTGCTATATAAGTTGTACTCTTTCCAATAAGTATAACTCTGATTGGTATAATAATCGAAGGCTGTTCTTGTGCTTTTTGGTACTTTTATATGCTTGTAAAAACTTCGTGTATACAAATAATGTACTTGAAAATGACTGGTATTGTTTTGTACTAAATAGTCTTTTATTTTTTGCTCTTTGTCTTTATCATTGGCATATAGTCTCCTTGCATTTTCTAACAACTTAGTATAGTTTTTTAATATCTGTGCATCTAAATATGAAATGGCTCTTTTTGTTATGTCTTGTGTCTTAGCTCTTGTGTCTTGATTTTCTAAAGCTCCTAGTTTATCTAAATGTCCAAATCCTGCTACAATATATTGTGTAATGTATCTGTTTTCGTATCTACTTCCTTTAAACCATGGAAAACCTCCGCTTGACATTTGCATTTGTCCTAGTTTTTTTATAGTGCTTTCTTGTTGGTTCTTCATCTTATTTAAATCAAACAACAAGGCGATACGTTTCTTTTGTTCGGTTTCCGATTGCGCATCTCTAAGCCATGGCGTTTCTTCTATCATTAAAGATTTTAACTCTTGATTTTTTTCTAAGTTACTCAATAATGCGTCTGAATTTTTCCATTGGTTAAATACTGCTTGTATGCGTGGATTTGAATTTGCAATATAACTTGCCAATGTGTTTGCATAGTATCTTGAAAATGTTTGTTCTGCACATTCATAAGGATATTCCATTAAGTATGGTAAGGCTTGTACGGCATACCATGCTGGATTGGAGGTTATTTCTAAGGTTAATTTATGATTTTTTCTTGTGGTTGATGTCGTATTCTTTAACTTTTCTAAGCTAAATGTTTTTGTCTGATTACTTCGTATCCACATTGGCATAGTTTCGGTTACCAACATACGATTTGTTAATACTGGCAATACGCTTTGTTCTCCATCGGAATAATTTCCTGCTTTGGCTACTATTTTATATTGTACGGCTTGGATATTTTCTGGTATGTGTAATGTCCAACTTACATTGGCATTTCCTTTTGCATCTACCGTAAATACTTTTGTCTTCTTTTCGTTTCCTAATTCTACATCGATTGTTTTGTTGGTTATCGCATCTATTAATTCTAATTGTGCACTTCCTGTTAAGGTTTTTGTAGTTAGATTTGCTATTTTACTGCTAATCATTATCTCATCACCTTCTCGTAAAAATCGTGGTGGATTTGGTAGTACCATCAATTCTTTTTGCGTTACCGCTTCTAAGGTTTTTATGGCCGAATGCAAATCTTTGGTATGTGCTAATAATTGTAACTTCCATTTGGTTAAACTCTCTGGTGCTGTAAAACTAAAACTTACATTACCGTCTTGATCTGTTTTTAATTGTGGATAAAAAAATGCCGTTTCGTTAAAGTTGGTACGCACTTTAACTGCACTAAAATCTTCTGGTTTTTTATCTTTTAAACTCGATTTTCCTCCAGATTCAATACTATCGTTTTCAATTGCTAAACCTCCGATTTGACCTTCTAATGCTTGTGCCGGTTTAGCAACTTTAAAATTAGCCATTTGATCTCCTTTACTACGTTTCCTTTTTTTATGTTCTCTTGGCGCACTTTTAACCATTACTGCTTCAGTTTTAACCATCATTGGTTCTACCATATATCCAAAATTTCTTCCATAACCAAAGTGCAATCCAAACCAGTTTAAATCATCATATCCTTGGTGATTTACAGACACATAATCTTGAGCTTTATGGTACATTCTAAAATTATTTACTCCAAAACTTCTTCCTGCATTTGCTCTAGATGATGGATAATATCCTCTTCTATATATTGGTTGAAACTGCCAATTATGTGGTTTGAATTGTTCTAAACTTGCATCGTACATACTAGTTAGTAATTCTGCTACTATTTTATCTTTTTTATAGCCTTTTATTTTAAAACTCCATGTTTCTTGAGATGCTGGTTGCATTTTATCTCTAAAGGCACGTGTTTCTATCTCTAAATCCATTTTTGGATATGGCACATTTACGGTTAGCATTCCATTTAAAAATGCATTGTAATTTACCAGATGATAGGACAATCCAAATCCTCCTAAATCTTTTTCTGTTACTGGAATTTCTACTGTTTTTATTTCATCATTCAAATGAATTATTTTAGTTACTACTATTTTATTTTCTTTTTCTACATTTATTACTACAGTTATATCTTTAGATGCTGAACCTACTTTTACTTTTACTTTTTCTCCTACTTTATAATTCTCTTTATCTAATGTGATGTCGAATACTTGTTTGTCTGCTACTTTTTTATCTTTATCACTTGCAATCGCAAATCGCTGTTTATCTGTAATTTTTTGTCCAAATTTATCTTTACTTTCTACTATGGCAATATAACTTCCTGAACGCCATGATTTCATTTTCTTTAACGCAACTTCTTTTTCTTTTGACGTGTCAAATTTTGTTGTAAATACCATTTCTCCTTTTTCTACTTCTTTGAAATTTGCTGTATACACATCGTGTGGAAATAATTGCTCAAATGTTGTTTGCGAAATTTCTTGATAATCTGGCGCTGCCCAAGGGCGACTTCGCAATACTGCTTTTGGTGTTTTTATTTTATAGATGTTTAATGTTCCTTTTGCTGCTACAAATTCTCCATTTAAGTTCTTACTATCTAATAGTATTTTATTGTCTTTTTTAGCTTTGTCAAGTTTATTTGCTATACTAATATCTATCTTTTGTGTGTGATATCCTACACGTACAATAGTAGATGTACTTCTTGTCTCTCCATTAATATCTGTAATGTCTGCTGTTATTTCGTAGTTAAAAACTGGTAAGTCTTTTTTATTTACACTTAAATCTGGTTGTGCTATAAAGGTTATTTCAAATGCCCCTTTTTTATCTGTTTTTGTTTCTCCGTTTGTTATTTCTTGTGCTTCCGAATGAAATCCGTAAGGTCTATACCAATACCACCATCTTGGATATTGGACGTTTCTTTTTACTCTGTATACTACTTTTGCATCTGTAATATTACTTCCTGCGTAAGCTAATGCTTTTCCTTTTATTGTTACACTATCTTTTAACCTAAATGTTTCTTTTACTGCATTAAATTTTGCAGAAAATTTTGGTCGTTTGTATTCTTCTACCGAAAATCCTGTATTCCCATAAATACGTTCCTTTCCCATAAATGGTATTTTATCTATAACACTTTTTACTCCATGTATTTCTATTTCATAATGTCCTGTTAATCCATTATTTGGCAAAATAAATTCGCCACTAAACGAACCAAATTCATTGGTTTTTAATTCTAATGTTTTTACGTCTTGGTAATTGGCATCTTTTAAAGTTACCATCACACTTCTTTCTGGTATTACTACAGATTTATTTTCTTTCATCTCAACAGCTATTCCTTTAAAATACACCGTTTGTGATGGTCTGTAAATACTTCTATCTGTAAAGATAAAAATAGTGTTATTTTTAAAATTGCTATTTTCTTTATTTTGGTACTCTTTTTTATGGATTCTAAAATATCTAAAAACACCTTTACTATCGTTATGTTGTACCGTTATTTCAACTAAATTATGGTAATTACTTGATGTTAATTCTACATATCCATTGGCATTAGTTACTAAAATTTTATCTATGGTTTTATTGTAGTTATTTACTTTGTAATTCTTAACATGTACGTTTGCTCCTTTTAGTGGTTTTCCTGTAAATCGATTTACTACTTGATATCGGTAACTCCTTTCTGCATTTTCTTCTATTAATGCGATATCTGTTGCTTGTATAAAACTATATGCGTAGGTACTTGTATCGTTAAAACTTGCATCCGAAGATGCTAATATTAGGTATTCTCCTTGTTTTAATTTTGGCACTATCACTTCGGTTGTATGCAATTGGTAATCGCTTTCACTTTTTAATACATTATTAAAATCGGTTACAACTTGCAATTGCTTAATCTTTGCTAACTTTTCGGATTGTTTGTATATTTTATTTATTTCTTCTTCAAAATGGTGTGGTATTTTATATACTCTAAAGTATAATTTTTTGGTATTTTTATAACTAATTAACAATCTACTTTCTTTATTTACCGCTATATATCTTTCGTTTTTTATCGTTGCGTTTTGCTGTACTATCTGTATTTTTAAATTTTGACATTTTTTAGCTCCTTCTGATTTTGGAAACTTAACTATTGCTGCATCGCAAACTGCGATAGCATCTTTTAACTTAAATTGATGTGTTTTCTCTTTCTTTGTTGTATATTTATTTGCTTCTTGCTGATAATATACTGCTATTCTATAATTTATTTCGGTAGATATTGGACTTCTACGGTATTGTTTTTGCAATTTTTTTAAGGTTTCAAAATAAACTTTTTCCTTTTCTGTTATTTTTGCATTTTGTTTAACAAAGTCTAATCTATTTAAGGTTATATCCACCAATGCTGTTTTATTCTTGTCTTTTAAATGAAAATAAGTAAGATTTTTATAAATTTTTAGAGCTTGTAATTTTTGTGACAATGTATCTTTTGATGTAAAATCTGCTTTTGTAAATATTGTATTGTCATCTAAAAATTCTTCCTTATCAATCTCAAATTTATAATTTGGCTGTGCTAAATTACTCTCTCCTGTTTTATAAAATTCTAATGCTTTATTTGCTATAAAATCATAGACTGTTGGTCTGTATTTTTTGGATCCTTTTTGAAGATGCAATACTTCATTAAATTGCGACAAATCGGTTTGCTGTAATATTAAAGCGTCTTGTAATGCATGTTGATGATGTGTATGAATCTCTTCAAAAATAGTATGCAAATCCCAGGTTCTAAAATCCGTTTCATCTACTTTTTTTGCTGTATTTGTACGGTTATAAAATTGGTATCTATTCTGTTGAAAATATTGCCAATACAAATTTGCCAATATACTTTCTAGCATATTTTTTTCTGGTGCTTTTGCATTTTCAATTTCCGATTTTATATCGTTTATTATCTTTAATTGCGCATTTTCTTCTAAAGTTAATGCATATTTTGATTTATACAAAACACATTTTATTACTTGTGTTGCATTATTTTCTATTTTTGCCTTATGATAAATTTTCTCAATTTCGACCAAAGCTGATTTTGGCAACCCATTATTTTCATATTCCGAAACTTTATTCCACTCACTTTTATAACTGCTTTGGGCATTTATAAAATTTGCAAATAGTAATATCATAGTTACTGCGATTAGTTTTTTCATATTTTTTGTTTTGATAGTACGAATTTTATATCAATTCGGTAGTTCTTTTCTATTTCGTAACAAAGATAGCAAAAAGTATTCCGTAAAACGACATGAATGAGGGAAGTCCTATTTTTATTTAGGGAATAATTAAATACGTTTATTTTTTTTGTATTTTCGTCAAAATTTAAAAATCATGAAAAATACACCTTTTTTATTCCTTTTCAGTTTATTTATACTTATTACGTCTTGTTCTACTGAAAATGAAGACATGCCAACCGATTGCTATACTTGTCCAACTACCGCTACGGAATATTGTTATACTGTTGGTAATAGTTATTATACTGCTACCGATAATGAAGACAATACTTTAGATATTAATTTGAATGGAATTGCTTGGTCTGTTTTAAAAACTGGTTTTCAAAATTCTTGTAATGAAACATCGGATTGCTATACCTGTGAAGCAACTGAAACTAGTTATTGTTTTACTACTGGAAACCCTTTTTATTCGGTTACTATAAATAATGAAACTGGATATAATGTCCTATTAAATGACACTTGGGAAAATATTAAAATTAGACTAGAAAATGAATGTAATATCGATAGTGAACTTTGTGCTAAACCTACAAATTTTACAATAAATAGTTTCACTTCAACAACTGTCAATTTGAGTTGGGATTCTGAAGAAACTGCTACGAGTTGGGAAATTGAATATGGTATTTCTGGATTTTCTATAGGAACTGGAACTATTATTCCTGTAAATACCAATCCATTTACTATTACAGGATTAACAAGCACTAATGCTTATGACTTTTATATTCGCTCTATCTGTAGCAATATCGCCATTAGCAATTGGACCGATTCTATTACCAAAAATGCTGTGGAAGCTGCTCCAAACCATGCAATGATGACTGCCACTATAAATGGCACTTATTTTGGGAATATGAAACCTGTATTCTACCCTACAGTTCTAGCTTCCAAAGTAGTAACATTTTCCTTTAATGACACAAAATATCTTAAAATACAAGGTAACGATATTCCTTTTAATCCAACTAGCTCTACTAGAGAAATTAATTTATACATTCACGAATCTGATTGGCAAATTGGTACATTTAACTTAGTATCTGAAGCCGATTCTAATTTTATTGATAGTGACTTTCAAATTATATATACGAACTCTCCTTTTATTTGCAATGAGGTTGACGGTAGTATTACCATCACCGAATTTAATTTGGAAACAAGAGTAATTCAAGGTACTTTTGAATTTACTTATTATCTTGACAATACATCTACCCATATAACAACTGGTCCTTTCTCAACCACAGGAACTTTTGATTATTCTTTAGATCATAGCGAATTTGATTAATTTCATTCCTTACTTTTTAATATATTTAAACCGTTTGTCATTTTTATAGACAAACGGTTTTTTATTTCGGTTAATACAATTAATTTTATGCTCGATTAAAATCTTCTAAATAATGAATATACATTTTATTGCTATTGGAGGTTCTGCCATGCACAACTTAGCTATTGCGTTACACAAAAAAGGTTATCTAATTACTGGTTCCGACGATACGATACACGACCCTTCTAAATCTCGTTTAGAAAAATATGGATTATTACCTAATACTTTTGGTTGGTTTCCTAATAAAATTACGACAAATCTAGATGTTATTGTTTTAGGTATGCATGCCAAAGCAGATAATTCGGAACTCTTAAAAGCGCAAGAATTAGGTTTAACTATATATTCGTATCCAGAATTTTTATACGAACAATCTAAAAATAAAACGCGTGTTGTTATTGGTGGCAGTCATGGTAAAACTACCATTACTTCGATGATTTTACATGTTTTAAACTATCACAATAAAGAGGTAGATTATATGGTTGGCGCACAATTAGAAGGTTTTGATACCATGGTTAAACTTACCGATAATAATGAATTTATCATTTTAGAAGGCGACGAATATTTAAGTTCGCCTATTGATTTACGTCCAAAATTCCATTTATACAAACCTAATATTGCTTTACTTAGCGGAATTGCTTGGGATCATATTAATGTTTTTCCTACTATTGAAAATTATAACGAACAATTCTCCATTTTTATTGATAAAATAACTCCTGGCGGAATGCTTGTTTATTGTGAGGAAGACGATGTTCTAAAAGATATTGTTGTAAATGCTACTGCTAATATTAAAAGGTATGCCTACAAAACACCAGACCATTTTATTAAAGATGGTATTACTTATTTAAAAACCGAAACTGGTAATTTACCTTTAGAAATTTTTGGTGTTCATAATTTACAAAACCTCGCTGGTGCCAAATGGATTTGCCAACTTATTGGTGTGCAAGAAGATGCTTTTTACGAAGCTATTATGAGTTTTAGTGGTGCTAGTAAACGTTTAGAGAAAATAGCGGAAAATAGTTCTACGGTAATTTTTAAAGATTTTGCGCATTCGCCTAGTAAAGTAAAAGCCACCACCAAATCTGTGAAAGAACAATATAAAAACAGAAAATTACTTGCTTGTTTGGAATTACACACATACAGTAGTTTTAATCCTGAATTTTTAAAAGAATACAATAATGCATTACAATTTGCAGACAAAGCTGTCGTTTTTTATTCGCCTCATGCTGTTGAAATTAAAAAATTAGCTCCAGTAAGCAAACAACAAATTTTAGATGCTTTTAATAGAGATGACTTAATTGTTTATACAAAACCAACCGATTTTCAAGATTTTATTTTTAACCAAAATTTAGAGAATACTAGTGTTTTATTAATGAGTTCTGGAAATTACGGAGGTCTAGATTTAGAGAAACTAGCGAATACTTTATAACAAATACCTATCAAAAAAATAACTATATTTACAAAAAAATAAAAGTGAATTCAAAAGATATTTCTAATGGGATTTTAAGAGCTATAGCTATTATACTTGGTATACTTGCATTACTCTATTTCTTTTACAAAATACAATCTGTACTTGCCTACGTCGCAATTGCTGCTGTAGTTTCTTTAGTTGCTAGACCTATAATTCGATTTTTAAAACGTAAACTAAAATTTAGAAACTCTATTGCTGTTATTACAACCATGTTTCTGTTTATTGGTTTTTTAATTGGTTTGGTAAGTATGTTTATTCCTTTAATTCAAAAGCAAGGCGAAAATTTATCTTTATTAAATTCGGATGCTTTTAAAATAAAATTACAAACCACCTACTCCCATTTAAATGATTATTTTTTAGAACGTAATATTAATGTTTTAGAGCAATTTAAACATTTAGATTTGGCTTCTCAACTCAATAAATTACCTACTGTTTTTAATTCGGTTGTTGGTGCTCTTGGCTCTATAACTGTTGGTTTACTTTCGATTTTATTTATTTCTTTCTTTTTAATGAAAGACAAAGATCTTTTAAATAATGGGCTACGCGCCATTGTTCCAAATAAAAGTGAAGTTCGTTTTGCCAAATCATTTTCTAAAATTAAAGATTTGTTATCTAGATACTTTATTGGTTTAATTTTTCAGATTACTATATTATTTATTTTATACACTATTTTACTTTCTATTTTTGGTATCGAAAATGCTATTGTTATTGCTATTTTATGTGCAACTCTTAATTTAATTCCGTTTGTTGGTCCTTTAATTGGTGGAATTTTAATGCTGTTTTTAACGATGACTAGTAATATTGGTCTAGATTTTAACAGTATTATTTTACCTACTACCATTTACGTAATGATTGGTTATCTTATTGCGCAATTGATTGATAATTTTTTAAGCCAACCTATTATATTTTCTAAAAGCGTAAAATCGCATCCTTTAGAAATATTTTTATCTATTATTATTTTTGGGTTACTCTTTGGTATTTTAGGAATGGTTGTTGCCGTACCTACATATACTGCTATTAAAGTTATTCTAAAAGAATTTTTGGCAGATAATAAAATTGTACAATCCTTAACAAAAAATTTGTAAAAGCATTTTAATATATTTGGAACACTATTTTTAAAAACTACCTAATTTCAAACGAATTCATTCATAGATAAAAACAATTCATGAAAATACTCTTAGCAGATAACAATCATCCTATTTTAAAAAAAGGTTTAGAAGATCTTGGCTTTTTTTGTGATGAAGATTTTACATCTACAAAACAAGAAACAGAAAAAAATATTAAAAATTACGATGGCATTGTAATTCGTAGCCGTTATAAAATTGATGCAACTTTTTTAGAAAAAGCAACTAATTTAAAATTTATTGCTCGTGTTGGTGCTGGTTTAGAAAGTATTGATATCGATTATGCCTTAAGTAAAAACATCCATTTAATTTCTGCTCCTGAAGGGAATAGAAATGCTGTTGGCGAACATGCCTTAGGTATGGTTTTATCTTTATTTAATAACCTAAATAAAGCAGATAATGAAATCCGTCAAGGAAATTGGCTACGAGAAGCGAATAGAGGTATTGAATTAGAAGGTAGAACTATCGGTATTATTGGTTATGGAAATATGGGAAAAGCCTTTGCAAAAAAATTAAAAGGTTTTGATGTAGATGTTATCTGTTACGATGTTAAAGACAATGTCGGCGATGCTAATGCTAGACAAGTTTCTTTACAAGAATTGTTTGATAAAACGGATGTATTAAGTTTACATACGCCACATACTTCACTTACTAATAAAATGGTAAACTCTGAATTTATTCGTCATTTTAAGAAACCTTTTTATATTATAAATACGGCAAGAGGCACTGCTATTGTTACTACGGATTTAGTTACTGCTATGAAAAATAAAAAAATACTTGGTGCTTGCTTGGATGTTTTAGAATATGAAAAATTATCTTTTGAAAATTTTTTTACCGATAATAATCTTCCTGATGCTTTTAAATATTTAATTAAATCTGAACACGTAATTTTATCTCCTCATATTGCTGGTTGGACGATTGAGTCTAAATACAAACTCGCAAAAACCATTTTAGATAAAATAACTTTATTTAGCAAAACTCTTTAGAACCAAAAATTGCATTTAATAAATTTTATATAATTTATTTACGGCAGAAAATAATGCTGGTAATTTCTTTTGAAACTCATTTGGTGTTTCAAAATAATTCTCCGTAATTACTGCTAAAAACTCATGTTGATTTACAAACGCATACTCTCTTAAATAATTAGACGATACTACTTTATGTTTTTTTTTGGCATCTGTTAAAAACAAAAACACTTCTTTACATTGCTTTATAAAATTTCTTGCTTCTGAATTTGTTTGCTTAAAAAAACTAAAAAATAATGCGTGTGAAAATTCATGAATTCCTAAATTTAGATTATCATTTTCTATTTTTATTCCCTCTACAAAACCTTCCCAAGAAAATACTATTGTTTTTGCTCTTGGATTTGTTTCTCCTTTATGTATTGCTCCTGTATGTAGTGAAAAATAATCTTTTGGATATACAATTATATTTTCAAAATGATTAAATAAATATTTTTTTAATCTAAAGGTCAACATTATTGCTATTGAAGCGATACCAAGTTGTACACTAGAAGTAATTTTAAACTCTTTTCTTCCTACAAAATGATGTTCTTTTATAAATCTAGAAACTCTATATTCAAATTTTCGTTTTTCTTTTGGCAATAAATTTTTATAAAAAGTTAAATTACTTAACTGTCGCTTTTGATGCGCTTTTAGTTTATTGAAAATAGGTAATTTTCCAATCCACTCTATAATAAACGTTAAAATATCTAGCATCTTTTAAAAAGTACTCTTTTTGTTTTGAAAAAAATAAGGGCTTCATTTAAATTGAAACCCTTTCTAATTAGTGACTCCGACAGGATTCAAACCTGTAACCCTCAGAGCCGAAATCTGATATTCTATTCAGTTGAACTACGGAGCCATTTTATTTCTGCGAATGTAATAAACTTTTATTAATTCTCTACCTACTTTGCTTTTTAAATATTTAGAGGTTAATACCTACTCAACATCAAAATACGCTATAAATTATTTATCTTTTTGCGGTTTTTATTTTGCTGAAATTTTTGAGATTTTTAAAAAGGTATAACGTGTATCCTTATTTCATTTTTACAGATTATTTACTAAAAATTTATCCCAATAATGCTTTTACTACATTAGAGATTGCTTTACCATCTGCTTTTCCTGCTAATTGTTTACTTGCCATTCCCATGACTTTCCCCATATCTTTCATGGAAGATGCTCCAATTTTTGTTATAATTTCAGAAATCACTTTTTGAAGTCCCTCTTCACTCATTTGTTCTGGTAAAAATTGTACCAATACTGCTACTTGTGCCAATTCTGGTTCTGCTAAATCTTCTCTTCCTTGTTCCTTATATAGTACTGCGCTATCTTTTCGTTGTTTTACTAGTTTTTGCACTAATTTTATTTCATCTTCTGCTGTAAATTCTTTAGAATCTCCACTTGTTTGTGCTAATAATATTGCTGATTTTATTGCTCTTAAAGATTCTAAAGCTACTTTATCTTTCGCTTTCATTGCTTCTTTAAGTTTTGTCATTACTTCTTGTTGTAAACTCATATTTTAATTTTTAGATGGTAAAGGTATAGAAAATATGTGATTTTTTTTTATTTCTAGTGCTATTCTCGTGCTCCACACAAATATCTTTTTTTCCAATACACTTCTCTTAAATCACTTATTTTAACACCATTTCTTCCACTTATTCCTAGTCGATTCGTTGCATGAACAAACCTGTTATTACTTAAATATATTCCTACATGGATTACTTTTCCTTTATTTTGTCCTAATCCGTGAAAAAATACTAAATCTCCTTCTTGCATTGCATTTACATCTGTAAATTTATCTATACTTTCTGAATTAAATTGTTTTATTATTGTATTTGCTATATATTTATCAAATATTACATCGTATAATTGTTTTACAAAAGAGGATGCGTCTATACCTCCTTCTTTTGTTGTTCCTCTAGACAAATACGGCACTCTCTCCCATTTTTCTATAAATTCGTATAACGCTATGTTTGTTATATCTTTTGGTTCTATATTTAATTTTCGAGCATATTTTTCTTTCAATAAAGTTTCTTTTGTTATTGCAACTATTTCTTCTTGTTTTTTTACTTCTTCTTGTAAAACTATTTTTTCTTTTGGTTTTATATCTTCTACTTTTTCCTCTTTTTTTTCTTCTATAATTGCTCCTACTTTTTTTCTTTCTCTTTTTATTCTTCGCTTTTCTTCTTCTTGTATTTTTTTATTTTTCCACCTTCTTCGTTTTTCATTTCGTGTTAAATCTATTACAATTTTATCTACCACAATTTTTTTACCTTCTTCTACTTCTATTACAAAAAATTTGGTAACAAAACCTATTTTAGAAACGGATACGATGTATTTACCTGAAACTATTTCTTCTTCAAATATAAATTTACCATTTGCATTCGTTTTTTTTGAAAAAGCTGTTTTTTCTATTACTACGGTCGCATTCTCAACCGACTCGGATGTTTCGTCTATTACTATCCCTTCAAATTGTATACTTTGAGAAAAATGAATATTTGAAAACCAAAAAAATAAAAATATTGTTAGTGTTTTTTTCATAATTTAAAATTCCTTTATTTATTACCTTAGCAAAATAGTATATGAAAATACTATGCCAAAGTTAACATCATAATCTATTGGCTATAAAAATATTAAATTGAAAGAGGAGATTCAAATTTTATTTTATAAAAAACCACATGTAAATTATAACTATTTAATTGTCAGGTATTTTCGTCAAGACAAGGTTTGTTTTTTTAATATTCTATTAATATTGATTTTTTTATTTTTTCTGATTTGTTTAAAACCAATACTACATAATAAACCCCTTGTTGTACTTTTTTTGAACCAAAACTTCTAAAGTTTTGAGGTATTCCATTCCATCCATTTTTGCCTTTATATACTATACTTCCCCATCTATCGTAAATTAATATTTCATAATCTGGATATGTAAGACCTATATTTGGAATATTAAATGTGTCATTAATTCCATCATTATCTGGTGTAAATGCATCTGGTATAAAGAAATCACTTTTTGTTTTAAATTTTATTTCATTACAATCTATTGCATCTCCTAAATCATTATAAGCTATTATTACAATGTAATATTCTTTATCAATCAACCAGCTTGGTATTGGTGCATAACTTGTTACATCGCCTAAGTCTGTATTGTTTTCTATATCATTTCCTCCTAAAACTGTTCCTATGGTTATTCTATATCCTGTTGCATTACTTACTTCTGTCCATGTTATATTTTCTTCTATGGATACATCTGTTGTTCCATCTGTAGGATATATTACTTCTACACAATCTGGCACATTGGCTGTAGTAAAACTTATTTCGGTACAATCTAACGCATCGCCTTGTGTATTATATGCTATTACTGTTACATAATACAGTGTACCTAATTGCCAATTTTCGGAATGCGTATAACTTATTACATCGCCTAAATCTATATTATTTACTATTTCGTTTCCGCCTGAACTTGTTCCGATTGTAATGCGATATCCTGTTGCTCCATCTATTGCTATCCATGTTATAACTTCATCTAACAATACGTCTATCGTTCCATCTAATGGCGCTTCAAATACCACACAATCTGGCACATTGGCTGTAGTAAAACTTATTTCGGTACATCCTACGGCATCGCCTTGTGCATTATATGCTATTACTGTTACATAATACAGTGTACCTAATTGCCAATTTTCGGAATGCGTATAACTTATTACATCGCCTAAATCTATATTATTTACTATTTCGTTTCCGCCTGAACTTGTTCCGATTGTAATGCGATATCCTGTTGCTCCATCTATTGCTATCCATGTTATAACTTCATCTAACAATACGTCTATCGTTCCATCTAATGGCGCTTCAAATACCACACAATCTGGCACATTGGCTGTAGTAAAACTTATTTCGGTACATCCTACGGCATCGCCTTGTGCATTATATGCTATTACTGTTACATAATACAGTGTACCTAATTGCCAATTTTCGGAATGCGTATAACTTATTACATCGCCTAAATCTATATTATTTACTATTTCGTTTCCGCCTGAACTTGTTCCGATATAAATTTTGTATCCTGTTGCGCTACTTACTGCATTCCATATTATTTGTGCGTCTAACAATACGCCTGTTGCTGTATCTAATGGACTTTGTATGGTAACACAATCTGGCACATTGGCTGTAGTAAAACTTATTTCGGTACATCCTACGGCATCGCCTTGTGCATTATATGGTACTACTTTTACATAATAAATCGTATTTACTTGCCAACTTGGACTTGGTGTATAGCTTGTTCCTGTTTGGATTAATCCGTTTTCGATATCTGTTCCGCCTGAACTTGTTCCGATATAAATTTTGTATCCTGTTGCGCTACTTACTGCATTCCATATTATTTGTGCGTCTAACAATACGCCTGTTGCTGTATCTAATGGACTTTGTATGGTAACACAATTTGGTACATTTCCTGTAGTAAATTTTATTTCGGTACATCCTACGGCATCGCCTTGTGCATTATATGGTACTACTGTTACATAATAAATCGTATTTACTTGCCAACTTGGACTTGGTGTATAGCTTGTTCCTGTTTGGATTAATCCATTTTCGATATCTGTTCCGCCTGAACTTGTTCCGATATAAATTTTGTATCCTGTTGCGCTACTTACTGCATTCCATATTATTTGTGCGTCTAACAATACGCCTGTTGCTGTATCTAATGGACTTTGTATGGTAACACAATTTGGTACATTTCCTGTAGTAAATTTTATTTCGGTACATCCTACGGCATCGCCTTGTGCATTATATGGTACTACTTTTACATAATAAATCGTATTTACTTGCCAACTTGGACTTGGTGTATAGCTTGTTCCTGTTTGAATTAATCCGTTTTCGATATCTGTTCCGCCTGAACTTGTTCCGATATAAATTTTGTATCCTGTTGCGCTACTTACTGCATTCCATATTATTTGTGCGTCTAACAATACGCCTGTTGCTGTATCTAATG